>ERZ795060.1089-NODE-1089-length-33131-cov-6.141492_pt1 | contig 33131 bp, 25 predicted proteins | sample MGYA00375144_ERZ795060 | MGnify/ENA primary metagenome ERZ795060 (study PRJEB30189, sample SAMN05720157) | activated sludge metagenome | isolation source: anaerobic digester from wastewater treatment plant | place: Japan | collected 2015-05-15 ...
CCCGTCTCGCGGTCCCACGAGAAGACGCCCTTCGAGGTTTCCAGCTGCCAGCTGCTCCAGCCCGCGGGCGCGCCGCCCTGTTTCCAATCAACCTGAACGCCCTGGTTCGAGGCGGCCTGCTCCGAGGCAAAATCGGCGTTGCGCGCCAGGTTGGCCAGCTTGCCCTCCTTCTCCAGGGTGGCGATACGGGCGCGGCCGTAATCCGCCGGATCGCGGGCGAAGCGGAGCGCGTCCTCGCTTCCCGGCAACGCCTCGGGCCACGTCTCCTTGTTCACCCTGGGGTTCGGGGTGGACCACCAGCGGAACTTCTCGCCGTACATCCAGACGTACTCGTCGGCAACGCGCAGCGCCGTCGCCACGTTCTTGCGGAGCCGGAGCACACGCGGTTCTCCCAGGCCATCGATGTACCACTGGGAGGTGGGTGGGTTCCAGTAGGCATCGAGGTAGATCCCGAAGCCCGCCTGCACCTGCGCCCGGTACTTCGCGCGGTTCTCCGGCGAGATCAGCTGCTGGCAATCGCCCTTGATCCGCACCGCCGCCTCCAGGAACTGCGTGGTGCTGTTGTAGCGATAGGCGTTCTCGCACCCGTCCACCAGCTTCACCGCCGGCGGGATCACGTCGAGCCAGCCATCGACGAACGCGGGGAGAAGCCCGTAGCCCGACGTCTCCAGCACGGCGTTCGGGTTGGCGTGACCCAGGGCGTTGGAGTTGATGACCAGCATGAAGTAGGTGAAGATGGTAAGATCAGGATACTCGCCGATGACGGCACGCATCACCTCGCGCCCGCGCTCGCGCGCTTTCGCCTGGTACTCGGCGAAAGTGTGCTGGGCTTTCTGCGGCTGGGCCAGATAGTTAAACTGCGCGTGAGGCGGAGTGTAGGGCTCGGGATCGAAGTGGAGCCCCTTCAGGCCGCCTTCCTTCGCGATCCAGGCGGCGATGCGCCAGTGCTCCACCACGTTCTTCCAACCCTCGTCGTCGAACCAGTCGACATTCCCCGGGTTGGCGCCGACGGTGACGAAGTTGTCGGTGAAGCGGGTGAACCGGCACGCCTTCAGATCCTCGACGCTCTTGTTGAACCAGCGCTGCTCCCACGCCTGGGCGCTGAAGGTCGACCTCAGGAAACACGATTTCCCGTCGTCCCTGGTGCCAACCGCCTCGAGGATCACGCCGTCGAAGGGGCGCTGCTCCATCTGGGCCAGGTTCTCACGCAGGCGCGCGGTATCTGGCTTATCCCAACCGGTGGCAATCAGTTTCTTGCGCGGCGCCCTGCTCTGCGCCGCCGCCGGTGCCGCGAGCCCGACGAGGAACGCCAGGCCAACCAGCACAGCGAGCAGGTGGTGGTTGAACCAATAATGAGATCTGTTCATAGGGTAAGCACCTCCCGACCGTGAAGTCCCCCCCCGCCCGAGGGGTAGTAACAGATTCGCACGAGCCGCTGGCTCTCCTGCTTCTAAGGAAACGCCAGGGAATCGCGCCGCGGCCCGTCACGCCTCCGGCATGGCCCACGCGCCCGCCCCGCGCGGAGCGGCACATCCCTCGCGGCGACGCGGGAGGCGAGGGCAGAGAGGCTCTTCAACGCAGGAGTCGGCGAGCGCCACCCGGAATCATACAGTATGTTTGTGCTTGCCCGGAGTACCCCAACAACGCGCTGGCTCGGAGGCGGAGATGGCTGAATCGCCGTCTCGCACCCGGCGATCCATTGCTCCCATCCTGCTCCTCCTGGTGGTCACGGCTGCCGCCTTCTCGGAGGCGCGCTCGTTCGACTTCGTCGCCTGGGACGACGATGTCAACCTCTACCAGAACGAACGTTTTATAAGGGGCACGCCAGATATCGCCTACTTCTGGCGCACGCCGTTCTTTGGGATGTACATTCCGGTCACCTACACGGTGTGGGGGCTGCTCGCCGCCGTGGCGAAGCAGGCGCCCGCCGCGCCCGGAATGCCGGCGCTGAACCCGTCTATCTTCCACCTGGCCAACCTGGGGCTGCACCTGCTCAATGTGCTCCTGGTCTTCGCCATCCTGCGGCGGCTTCTGGATAAGGAGTGGGCCGCAGCGGCCGGCGCGCTCCTCTTCGGGGTACATCCGATCCAGGTGGAGGCCGTTGCCTGGGCCACCGGGATGAAGGACGTGCTGGGCGGGTTCTTCTCGCTCCTGGCCCTGTGGGGCTATCTCTCCTACGCGGCAGAGAAGCGCGCTCGCCCCCGAGGCTGGAAGTACGCAGCGGCTACCCTCGCCTACGCCCTCGCCCTCCTCTCGAAGCCAAGCTCCGCGGCGATGCCGGTGGTGGCGTGGGTCCTCGATTGCTTCCTGCTGCGCCGCTCGTGGCGCCAGGCCACGGGGGCGCTGGCGCCGTGGGCCATCCTCGCCGTTCCGGCCGCGATCGCGACCAAGCTTGCCCAGGATCCCGATGCCAGCGTCGGCTTCATCACGCCGCTCTGGGCCCGGCCTCTCGTCGCTGGCGATGCTCTCGCGTTCTACCTCGGGAAACTGGCGCTTCCCGTGGGCCTCATCCCCGACTACAGCCGCTCGCCCGCCTCCATTCTGAAGAGCGGTCAGGTCTACTACACCTGGCTCGTGCCGGCCGCGCTCGCTGGCATCGCCTGGACCTGCCGGAGGCGCTGGCCGTGGCTGCCGGTCTCGCTCGCGGTCTTCGTCGCCGGGCTGCTGCCCGTGCTTGGCTTCACGCGCTTCGTCTTTCAGGAGCTCTCCACCGTCGCCGACCGTTACGTCTACCTATCGATGCTCGGGCCGGCACTCGCCCTGGCCAGCCTGGCAGTCACCTGCGATCTCCGCTGGGTGAGGGCCGGCATGGGCGGCATTCTGGCGGTGCTGGCGGGGCTGACGCTCTTCCAGAGCCTGCACTGGTACGGCACGCAGCCGCTCTTTGAGCACACGTTGACGGTAAACCCACGCAGCACCATCGCGCACAACAACCTCGGGGCGCTCCACTACATGCGGGGAGATTACGCCCGAGCCGCCACGCACTATCAGGCATCGCTCGAAGTGCTCCCGAACGATGCTCCGGTGCACGACAACCTGGCCATGGCGCTCTTGCTCCAGGGGAAGCAAGAAGAGGCAGTGCGTCACTGGGAAGAGGCGCTGCGCATCGACCCGGGGTGGGCGCGCGCGCACTTCAACTACGGTGCCTATCTGGCCAGTACGGGCAGGATGGACGAGGCGCGCGAACACTGGCGCGAAGCAGTGCGCTGCGATCCCGAATTCGTGCCCGCCCGGCGCGCTCTGGAGCAGGCCGGAGACGTGCCGTAGAGCGTGGTCTCTTCCCCCGCGTTTTCCGCCCCTCCGCCATCTCCCCCAACACGCCATCCCTCCACCTCGCCCCACTGGCGTACAACTTGCACACTCGGGCACCCAGGAAAGGCAGGTGATCGCTCCGATGCGAACAGGCAGAAACAGGGCCCGGCGGGCGATCCTCTGGTGCGCCCTCCCGGCGCTGGCACTCGTGGGTGCCGGCCCCGCGGCAGCGGCACCTGAGGGACCCGAAACACCGGCACCGGCAGCGCCTGCGGCAACAACCGAGAGAACCTACATCCCTTCCGTGACGATCACGCCTGAGGTTTTCACTCCTCAGGGCGAGCCGAGGATGTACCCGGTGGGCGGCGGGCGCGAGAGTGTCTGGCAGCCGGGGATGCCCGTCTACGTTGGTGATCGAATCGTGCTGAGGATGTTCGCCTCTACTGGGGACGCGCGGCTCGCAGAGATGCGCGTGCGCCTCGATAATGAACCACTGCGCACGCTGACCCAGGCGCCGTGGTCCATAGAGATCGACACCAGCAACCTGAGTCCCGGCTACCACTTCGTCGAGGTGTTCGCCGTTTCCAGCGATCCTTCGGCAGACATGGGATCTGGGACAACCATCTTCTATGTGCGCGAGCCTGAGCCCGTGAGGGAAGCGGCTGCTCCCGAGCCACGCACCGAGACCACGGTGACGACCGGGGCGGTGCAGGAGATGATGACGGAGGAGCCCACGACAGCGGTCGCCGGCGTGCGTCAGACGCCGGAAGAGGCGTTCCAGCCGCCTGCGCACCCGGGCCGAGAGATTCCCATGCGCGATGGGATCCCGCTCTACCAGGCGGGCCTGGATATCTCTCTCCATTCAGCCGATCCGGCCGTGGAGCAGATGCTCGCCCAGGATGGCGTGGTGCAAGTGACCAAGCCGACGCTCTTCCGTGTCACCGTCGGCAACAATGCCCGCCGCATCATCTACGCGCTGATGCGCAATGGGCAGGAGATCTATCGCTCCGATCCGCTGCCGACCAACGCGCTGATCCGCCTGCAGCCAAAGACAGACGCGGACTCTGTCGGGCTGCAGCCCGGTGAGGTGAGCCTCTGGGTCTGGGCAGGGAATGAGGAGGAGCTCTACGGGGCACCAGACATGGCCCGGGTGGAGATTGCACCGCAGCAGTGAGGGCTCTCGCAGATCCTCTCACCTAAGGCGCGCTTCCGGAAGCCGGCGCCGGCGCTTCGCTCGGCTCCGGACCGGAAGCCTGCCTATATCCGGTGCAGTTCCGCAACACGAGACGTGAACAAAGGAGCATGACTCATGCGGAGAACCATGAAATACGGACTGCTGTGCCTGGCGGTGATGGCGGCGAGCCTGAGCGTGCCTGGCCAGGTCTCCGCCGCTCGAGCCCAAAGAGTGCCGCCGATGTCGTTCCTGGAGTATCGCGCCGACACGGTCGAGGCACTGGCCCTGCAGGCTGAGCAAAATCCTCAAGTGCGGGCGCGCTACGCCAGGCATTTCGGCATCCCTGGGTCGCGGGTTGCGCAGTTCATCCGGGAGAACCTGGTGATCAGCTACCTGCCGGCCAGCGGACGCTATCGAGTCTACTACGTGCGCCCCGGCGGCCGCATCGTCGCCCGCCAGGTCTACCTCCCGCGCGGGACCCGCGTCCTGGCGCTGCGCAACGGAGAGCCGGTGCTCCGGTGGATCTGCGGCAACGCGATGGTGCCGGAGCTGCCGGAGGTCGCTGTGCGCCCAGTGCGGCAAGTACCACAGGTGCCCGAGGTGATCAGTGTGCCCTCTGAGCAGGTGGTCCCGGTCTCGCGGGTGGTGAGCGTTCCGTTCGAGCAGGTGGCGGTGAGGGAGATCGTCCCGCCGGTTGCGGTTGCCGCCGCGCCGGTGCCGGTCGCCCCTGTGCCGATTCCGGTATCGCGAGCCGCCGCCGCCGTGCCGGTGGTAGCCCCCGTGCCGGCGCCGACCCCGGTGCCCCCACGGCCTTCCTCCGTGGTGCCGATCCTGGCCGCTGTCCCGCCGATCACCTTCATCGGTGGTGAGCGGCCGCAGCCACCGCCGCCGATCACTGAGCTGCCGCCACCGGAAATCCCGGTTCCGGAGCCCGGCACTCTGGCGATGCTGACGCTAGCGGCGGGGCCGATGGCCTGGGCCGCCGCGCGCGGCAAGCGCCACAACAGCCGTTCTGAGTAGAAAGCGGCACAGCGGGTCAGGGCGGGGGATTCCCCGCCCTGATCTGCCTCTAGTGCGCCCTCAGCGCCTCACTCGGCCGCGGGCGCCAGGGCAATCCAGTCAAGGTTCAGGCTCTCCCCATCGATGTTTTCCAGCCGGATCGTCGCCTCGCCGGCCGGGAGATCGAGGAGCAACGCGCGGCCATCGGCGCCCGTCGTCACGAAGGTACGCCAGTCATCGCGCTCGTTGCTGTAGCCGCCGGTGCCCCGCAGCTCCATCGCCTCGGCTCCGGGGGGTGTCTTTCCATTCACCGTCAGCTTTCGCAGGGCGCGCGCCTCCGCCGTGCATGCCCGGATGAGGAGCTGGTAGCGGCCCGCGCGCGCTACAGGCACCTTCCACTCCACCCAGTGCCCGGCATGATCCCAGTGGAAGAAGGAGCGCCCACTCGCGCCCACCTTGCGATCCGTCACTTCCACGCCCCCGCCACCCTGGGCCGAGAACTCCTCGGCCTCAACGCGGACGCTTCCCGCCGGGAGCGCGGCATCAGGCGGGAGCACCTGCAGCGTCATCGAGGCCTGCACCGGAGGCGGGGGCGGCTCGATCTCGAACCGGGGTCCGCCGGGCGCGCGGGGTGGCTCCGGAACCGCGCGTGGCTCCAGCGCCGGCACGTAGACCGCCTTCTCCCGACGCTCGCCCGTGAAGGGAGCGCCGTTCAAAGTGGCCGGGCCGGTGGCCGCGAAGAGGAGCTGCTCGCCGCCGGTGCAGGCGAGCTCCGTCGCGTTCCCGCGCGGCGCGGCGCCCGCGCCATCCACCTTCACACGGGCGCTAAAGAGCGTCTCTCCCGCTTTGCGCAGGAAGCTCCCTTCGGCCAGGAACCAGCTCCGCTTCGCTCCCTCTTCGCGGAAGAAGAGGACGCGGGCATCCGTCTCCAGGTCACCCACGCGGATCACGCCCTCACCGGCATGATTCACGAGCCACAGGTCGCGAAAGCGGCGGTCGCGGTCAACGATCGTGGCCACCACCGCGGTCACCGCGCCCTGGCCGCCGTCTCGGGTGGCCGTGACCGGCTCCAGAGTCACCTTCGCGGGGGGCACGCCCGGCGGCGTGGGATAGAGGAGCGTCACGAAGCCCGCGGGCATCTCCTGGTCCAGGGTGAACTGAGTCACCTCCACGGGAGTCTTCTTGTACCACGAGTAGCTCACCGCGCCGTCGACGATGGCGGTCTGCATCCCTGGCTGAGGGAGCCCGGCGATCACCAGCGAGGGCTGTGCCTCGCTCTCTGGCTTGCCCGTCAGGGTCACCGTCGCGCCCTCCGCCTTGGCGGTGAGGCGCTCGGTGGCGTGCCAGCGCTGGTCCAGCCGGTGCTTCCCCTCCCCGGTGAGGCGATCCACCACCAGCCAGTAGCCGGGGCCGGCCTCGTTGGGCTGGCGGAAGGCCACCGTGCGCTCGTGGATGAGCGGCTCCGAGTTGTCCGTGGTCCCGTAGAAGAGGTCGAACTGGTCGGTGCTCACCCATTTCGCGGAGAGCGGATCGCGCCGCTTTTGCGTCTTCTCATCGACCATCACGGTGTTGTGCCCCGAGGTCTGGTAGAAGGGCGCGCGAATCGGCCAGGCGTAGGCATAGATGCCGGTATCGATGAGGAGCTCGGTACCATAGGCGTAGACGCTGAGGTGTCCCATATCCTCGTGGCAGTGGCCGAGGAAGCCGCCCCAGTCGACAATGCTCCACAGGGCGTTCGGGTCGTTCCAGGCGCTGCGGCTCACGTAGAATCCGCCGCCGCTGAAAGCGTAGGAGCGATGCACCGGCGGCTTGCCCTCCCGGCCCTCGGTGAGCACCCAGAGCATATCCTCGCGCCGGAACATCTGCCACCCGCGCCGGAGGGGGCTATCCACGGCCATCATGCCGCTATCACCAATCTGCTCCATGCGCCGGTTCGGCTTGCTGCCATAGAGGTAGAACTCGTGCATCTGCTCCAGCTTCTGGACGAAGCGGTCGCGACCAGGCACATCCACCTTGTTGAGAAGCCCGAGCTGCACCGGCCGCATGAAGCAGTTGAGCGTCATGAGGTGGTAGCCAGGCGTGCGCTCCACGTGCACGCCATCCGAGAGAACCTGTATCTCGAGCTCGCGCTGCAGCCGGCGGTAGCCCTCGTCGCGCCACGTCTTCGCCTCTTTGAACTCGGGGAACATGATCCCGAGCTCGACCAGGCCCTGAGCCTCCGCGACGACCCAGTTGCCGTGCTTCGCCTGCTTCTCCATCAGGAACCGCCCGTGCTCTCGCAGGAGGGTGAGGAAGACGAACTGGGCATCGGCGGTCCAGTGGGGCGATTCCCGGATCTGCAGCCAGCTATCGATCCAGCTCGAATAGATGCGAACGGTAGCGTTCAGAGTGCTCCAGGCGAAGCGCCGGCGCTCGGGGCTCCAGGGCTCCATCGGGTTGTCCTTGCCGAAGTCGAGCAGCTGCTGCACGATCTCCTCGGCATACTTCTCGTTTCCAGTCTGCCGGTAGGCGGCGGCGAGGGTGGACCAGTGGAAGCACCGATGGATCTTGGTGGGCCACTCGACATCGATAATCGGGTGGACGTGCCAGTTGAAATCGGGCCCCAGATCGAACGTGGGCTCCTTGTAGGAGTGGATTGGAAACTTGTGGGTGAGGAGCGCATCGGCGCGCGCATCCGTGGTCACCGCCGGGTTGCGCACGGGCGGATCCTCATATTGCGCGTAGTAGCTGGGCGTCTTGCGCGCGCGGTAGTATTCCAGCAACGCCTGCCGCGCCGCCGGCCACTCCTGGCGGGCCACTGCGGCCTTCACCTTTTCCAGGCCGGGGCGGTCGAGGTCAAGGCCTTCGAAGAGCGCGGCATCATCCAGGAAGATCCGCCGCCACCAAGGGGCGGCGAGCTCGATCTCGGCCAGATCGGCATCCAGCTCCGCGCGGGCCTCGCGGGGGTTCGCCGGCTCCGTCGTGGCCAGCTTCTCCCCTTTGGCAATCGTCTCCGCCAGCAGCTTGAAAGGATCCCACATCCGGTTGCGCCTGGCAAGCGCCTGCAGTGGTGCCAGCAGCTCCTGATACGGCTGCAGCTTCTCTCGTAGCTCTCCCATGCGCTGCTCCCAATTGCCCGCGAAGAAGCGGGCCGCATCGGCAGGCTGACCATCTGCGCCGGTGGCCAGAGTCACCCGAAGGCTCCCATCCGGCCCGGTGGCCAGCACGCGCCACGAATATTCCTTGCCCAGGGGAAGCGCCTCCGGCAGCTGGAAACGATTCCCGGTGACCGGATAGCGCCGGACGCGATCCGGCGCGAAGTCGCCTTCTGGAGCGATCTCCAGCACGGCCTGCCCGGGCACCTCATCCCACTGGAAGAGGGGCCGGCCATCACGCACGACCGCATCCTGTGCCGGGCCCAGCGCCTTCGCGGGGACGGCTTTGCGCAGCGAGACGTCGTCCCACCACGCCCGGCCTGCCCCATGATGGAACAGCACCAGGTTGAAGCGCGTGGTCTCCGGGGGCAGGATCACCGCCCACTCATGGTAGCGCCAGTCGTAAGCGCCAGGCTGGCAGAGGCGATAGTCGCTCTTGAGCACCTCGCCCTTCGGGCCCACCGAGGTAATGCGTGCCGAAGTGCGGAGCTGATGGGTGCTCTCGCCCTCCACTTTCACCCACGCGGAGAGGAGGTAGACGGCCTTGGGATCGGTCTCCTCCGGCCCGAAACCGACCGAGAGGCCCGCGCGGCCCTGTGGGTCGCCATCGATCCGCATAGAGCACCGGCCGGTGCGCGCCACCTGCGTGTCGAGAGCCACCTGCGAGCCGGTATCCCAGGTGCTAACGCCCCATCCTTCCGGCCGGCCATCGTAATTGGTATCCAGCTCGAAGCTGCGGTTGGCAAGTAGCTCGCCTGCCGGGCGGTCGTTTCCGGGGATCGGCTCGGTATCGAGGGTGAAGTTGGCGAGGTGGAGGACTGTCTCCGGATCGAGGCGGTGCGCCCAGTTGGAGCTGAACGCCACCCACCGGATCTGGTGCCATCCCACCGGCTGGCGCGCGGATGCCATCGCGTCGAGCGAAACCTGGAACTCGCGCCACCCTGTGAAGTCGGTCGTGAAGGTGAAGGAGTAGTAATCCGCGCCTTCAGTCTCCGGGTTCCCCGAGTCGATCACCAGGGTGATCACGGAGTCGGTAGGCTTCGCGACGTGGGTGGCGAAGCGGAGCGTCTTGAACCGGGTCCAGTCGGCCGGCGCACCCTTCGCCTCCACGCGCGTCACGCGCGCGATGTCGTTCCAGGCGAGTGCCGGTTTCCCCCGGTAGGTCACCGCCGGGTCGGGGGCCAGCCCCGTCCACTCATCTAGTTGCAGCGTCTCGGCACTCGCCGGTGCCAGGATCAGCAGAAACGCCAGTAACCACAGCATCGGTTCCCCTCCCGCAGCCCCACATCCGGCGTGGGCTCTTGTGTCGAGTGGTTCGATAGCGTCCCCCCCGGCCCCTGCCGCGGACAGGCGGAAGCGGCGGATCTATCGAAAGAGAGTGGCGGGAGGTGTGAATGGCCGCCTGGGGGAAACCCGAGAGGGGCGCCCGACGGCAGAGCATTCGCTCCTGGATGGCGGGCGCCCGGCTCACGTGCCCTGCCACGGCGATAGGAAAGGGAATCGAGTTGCCACTCTCACCTGCGTTCTTAGAGAGGTACGTACATTTCATCTTTGGACAGGAGCACCCCGAGATAGATGCCTACCTGCGGGAGGTGGCCGCGCTGGGAGTGCGCCACGTCTTCCTCCGGGCGGAGGAGATCGCGGAGCTGCGTCCGGAAGCGTGCGTGCCGGTGGCACGGGTAGCGACAGCGCTCGCCGAGTCCCGGCTTCAGGTGCATACGGTGCATGCCCGGTTTGGCGGGCCCTTCATGCTCGGGGCGACGCGCCCGGACGGCCGGGCCGAGGCGCTGCGGGTTCACGAGGAGACGCTCCGCGCCGCGGCCAGTCTTGGAAGCGATAACGTCGTGTTCCACCTGGAGGCGGCGTATTCCCCCGAAGCGGAGGCCGCCGCGCGCGCGGTGCTCGACCGTCTCCTGGCGGTCGCGGAAGCGGAGCGGGTGCGCCTGGCGCTGGAGGTGCTCTCGCCCGGGTGCTACGGCTCGCGCGTCGAGCACCTGTCAGTTCTCCTGGAGCAGTATGCCTCGCCCTGGCTGGGGATCTGCCTCGATTTCGGGCACGCGCACCTGGCGGGCACGCTGGCCGAGTGGATCGATGCGATGGCAGCGCACATCTTCACGCTGCATCTGCACGACAACGATGGCACGCGCGACCAGCACCAGCCCCCCGGATGCGGCACGCTGGAGTGGCCGGCGATGCTGGGCCGGCTCCGCCGGGCGGGGTATCGCGGCCCGCTGGTGAGCGAGGCGCGCACGCCCGCGGGATGGGATTCGGCGCGGCTGATCGAGCAGTTTGAGACGGTTTGCGGTCCGTGGGCCGCCCCGGAGCCGGAGGGGTAGGCGGCACCGCGAGTTCTTGGGAGAGGAGAGACGCGCATGCTTCAGGCACTACAGGAGCGGTTTGGTATCGAGGGAGCGGTGACGTTCGTCGCCGGGAAGAACGGGCTGCCGACGATGGCGCTGAGGCACGCCTCGGGCGCCGGCGCGGTGATCTACCTGCACGGGGCGCACGTCACGTCGTGGACGACGCCCAAGGGAGAGGAGCTGTTCTTCGTGAGCCGGGAGTCGCGGTTCGCGCCGGGCCAGCCAATCCGGGGCGGGATTCCGGTCATCTTCCCGCAGTTTGGCGGGGGCGAGCTCCCGCAGCATGGCTTCGCGCGGATCAGCGAGTGGGCCGTGCTCCGCACCGGCGTGGCCGAGGGGGGCGAGATCACGGTGGCGCTCGGCCTGCACGAGAACCCGGAGACGCTGGCGATGTGGCCGCATCCGTTTGCCCTGGAGCTGGAGGCACGCCTGGGAGAGCGCTCGCTCCATCTGGACTACCGCGCGCAGAACACGGGTAGCGAGGCGTTCGCGTTCACCTGCGCCCTGCACACCTATTTCCGCGTGGCCGACATCCGGCGGACGGCGCTCCTGGGCCTGGAAGGCGTGACGCGCATCGACACGCTGCGCGACGACATCCGGGAAGTGGAGACACGCCGGGAGATCCGGTTCGACCAGGAGACCGACTTCATCTACGAGAGCGCGCCGGATAGCGTCTTGCTCGTCGACGAAGGGAACGCCCGGAAGCTCCGAATCGAGAAGGCCGGCATGCCGGATTACGTCGTTTGGAACCCGTGGATTGAGAAGTCGCGGCGCATGCCCGACTTCGGCGACGACGAGTATCCGTGGATGCTCTGCGTGGAGACCGGCGTGATGGCCCGCCCGACCACCCTCCGCCCCGGCGAGCAGTGGAAGGGCACAACCACATTCCGCATGGAGGCTTGATCTAAGGGGGGAATTATCCGCAGATGGCGCAGATTATCGCAGATAGAATGAACCTTCCTGCCATGCCAGTGCAGCCCCGCCCGCGCCCGGCATAACCCAAAGCCCGGTCGGGTTTCATTCCATTTGTGTTCTCTGCGCCATTTGCGGATAATAGTTCCATGTGGTTTCTTGGGAATCATAGTCACCTGGAATAGGAGCGAGCGGCAGGTAAGCCACACCCTCGGTGCCCGCTCCAGGAATCGGGTATGCTGCCGTACGAGTGCGTATGCCCGCGTGTGGCACCTGTGGAATATGTCGATGCTATCGACATATCGCTCGAATATGTCGATTTTCTTCCGTTTTTTCGACATATTAGCAGTCGGGCGTGGCGAAACTGGAAGCTCACGAATGGCGCAGGCAATAACCGCGTGCGCTCTCTGAGTGGCCGCCGAGCGCCATTGTCGATAATGGCGCTCTCCGCGCATCCGGGATGTTGCAATCCCTCGTAGAAGGAGATAGCTACAGGGCCTTGCCGGACACCGGGTTGAGCCGCAACAGGGGCCATCATGCGGGAAGTCGACGGTGCTCAGTTGTCGGTGGCTCCAGACACCGTTCGGCTGGCGACATCCGTGCATTAGGCATTTGTGACCGGATACCGGTCTTTCCAGCGCCCGCAGGGAGAATTACAGGGCCGCGATGGCGTCTCATGGCAATCCGTGTCGTGTGTGTCCACATCTTCACGATCCGGGGCAACTCATCGAGAGACCCTCGCTGTGATGCGAAAGGACTATCGCTCTATTCATGACCGCTGGGCTCCCCCATCGCCCGGTCGTGGTGCTGTGCCCGCATGGAGAACAGGCCGGTTGCGGCGTCGCTCATGTGCTTCAGCGCGCCCGCGAAACCGTGCGCGTTGCCGGTCCGGGTGTTCCACGGCGCGCCAAGCGTGTTCTATTCCGACCATCCCCGCTCACCGTCCGGGTGGCCGGTATCCGTGCGCCCGTGCAGGCTATTGAACTGCGGACCGGATCACCTCGAGCGCACCGTCCAAGTCGAGCGCGTTGTGCGCGAAGAGCCGCGTCTGTAGCTCTTCTGAGAGATAGCCGTCGTACTTCTCGCGTGTCTTTATCGGGAAGGCGGCCGCGAGCTCCATAGCCGTCGGGTGCGAGGTCAGGAGCCCGGCCAGCGCGGCCCGCACTTCGCCAGGCTGCGCTTTCTCGAAGGTCAGCGTGAACTCGTCTTCGCGCACCTCGAGCCCGGCCGCGTCCCGGCACAGCGCGGCCAGGGTGCGCTGGATGCGGCTGCCTGTCCAGGGGAACCACACCGTGTGGCGGCCGGTTGCCACGAAAGCCTGCTCCGACAGGCGGCACTCCCTGGCGACTGCGCGCGCCTGGCCCACCATCTGCGTCGGGCGCAGGCACGCGAAGATCGCGATGATTGCCATTGCTAACAGGAGTTGGATCAAGGTGAAGCCGGTATGCTTTCGCTTCATGCCAGGCGCCCTCTCTCGAGCATCCCCGTATTGTGCCAGTCGCGCTGCCGGATTATCCCACAAAGCCGTTCTGATGTGCAGTCTCACGAAGAAGCCCGGGAAGAGGCAACAGGAGGGGGATGATGCACAAATGGCGCAGATGAGCACAGGTAACCTGTGCTCATCTGCGCCATCTATGGATAACGGTTGGAAATCCGTGGAGCCGACGAAGGGAGTCGAACCCTTGACCCGCGCATTACGAATGCGCTGCTCTGGCCACTGAGCTACGTCGGCATCGCACTCCAAGCAAGCAGATTATAGCATCCTACCGAGATCGTGTCAAGATCGATTCCGCGGCTTTTCTCCACGGAACGGGCAGGCCGGAGGTGCCGTCCCCAACGCTTGCCCAGGGATACCGCGCGCCCACATGCTTAGACCAGTGGTCTCCTGCTCAGAGATTCTTGTCTGTGGAAGGTCGGACCTCGCGCTCCTCTTCATCGCTCAGGTCGTCGCTCGTCGTCGGACCAGCTGCCGGCTCCTCATCGATGCCCAGTTCTTCTTCCTCGATCACCGCTTCCTTGCCGCTCTTCCCACGCAACTCCTCGATCTGGGCGCGCTTTTCGGCAATCTGCGAGTCGATCTCCGCGACATCGGCGCACAGCGCCAGGAGCGCCGAGTTCTTGACCAGGCCCTTGCCATACAGTTCATAGACCTTGCGCCCCATCTCTTGAAAGATGCCCCCCTTGCGGGCGTTGAGGGCGCCAATGTCTAGGCTCAACCGCGCCGTCTTGGCAGTCACGTCGAGCGTCTCGCCCAGGCGCTCGAACACCGTACGAACAACCTCCGCGGGGCGCTGTCCCTGATCCTCCGGCCTCTCTCCGTCAGCCATCTTTCCCTCCGCGATCCGCCGCTCGCCGCGGGCTCAGATGCTCTCCATCGCATCGCGCGCTTCCTCCGCTTCCGCGGAATCTGGAGCCAGCTCCACCACGCGACGCCACACATTCATCGCATCCTGCGGGCGCTCCATCTCCTGGTAGGTGTAGCCCAGCTGTAGGTAAGCGCCCGCGTTGTCGGGATCCAGGCGCAGCGCCTCGAGAAACTCCGAGACGGCGCGCTCGTACTCGCCCATCTCGCTCAGGGCGACGGCCAGATTCGTGCGGTAAACGGGATGCGTGGGCACCAGGGAGACCGCGGCGCTGAACTCGCGCACCGCCTCTCCGAACTCATCGTTCTCATACAGCTCGGAGCCCCGGGAGTTGTGCTCCTCGGCGCGCTCGCTGATCACAGACGCCAGCCCCTCCTCCTCGGTGGGGAGGGTGCCGCCCTCCTGCTCTCTCATCGGCTCGGCGGCAGCGAAGAGCACGGCCCGCGCTTCACGGTGCGTGCCGCAGTTGGCGCAGAAAGCCCAATCCTTCTCCAGCGGCGCGCGGCAGGCGCTGCAGACCTCCTGCAGTCGCTCGCCACACGTTGGGCAGAAGTGGAAGTCGCGCCGCGTAGGACGACGACAGCGCGGGCAGACCTCGGGCGCGTCTTCCCCGGTGCGAACCACACCCATCAGCAATGCCTCCTAATCCGAGCGGGAGACAAACGACTGTTCCCCAACACATCCGCTCCTCTGGCGGACGCGTCTCATTATACGTTGGGAGAGGGTTTAGTGTCAACGAAATGGATCTCTTCCGGGGGCTTCCGCGATGACCGCGCGGTAGCTCCTCTCCCCTGGGGCCGGCGCGGGGAAATCAGCAGTACTACGGATGAAGGGACGGACATGGATGGAGAGGGTGCGCACGCCCGGAGTTGGGTGCCCCATTCGGGGGACCACCACGCGGCAGCTCTCCTTCATCCGAGGGGTCGTCGCGGGACAAGAGGGTAGGGACGAGGCTATGGGTTAGGCGAGTCGCCGGCAGCGATGCGGCGGATGGGGGAAGCGCGCGCACCCACAAGACATGCAGCGCGGGCCGAACACCCGCGCTGCCTGACATCTCTCACCTTACCACTGCTTGTAGTGAGGCTTGTCGTTACCGCCGTTCCACAGCTTCTCGGGCTTGATCCACTTGGCGTGGCCGTCCGCGAAGGCGATGTTCACGCCATCCGAATGCCGGCCATACGGCGCGTTCACTCCCCACTGAACACCCGCGGTGGCCGTACCCGGCGTCTTGCAGAAGTTGGCGCCGAAGAGACTCGTGCCTTGGCTCGGCGCGTAATACCATCCGGAGCCAAACTGGTCGTCGCCCAGGACCACGAGCTCCGATGGCTCCTCCACCCTCGACATAGTCACACCCGGAAGGCAGAGGTTGTAGCCGTACCCGATGGCAAGGTTGGTCATCGAGGGGCACTGGAAGATCTTGGCGTTCTTCACGTACGGCTCTAACAGGTAGGTGGGCTGCGAGCTGAGCGGATACCAGCAGATCGTGGGCGTTCCACCAGGCTCCTGACGGCGGATGAAGAACATCTCGTCGTAGTCCTGCAGGTACATCGTGACGCCGATCGCCAGCTGCTTCACGTTGGACATGCAGGAGCTCTTGCGCGCGTTTTCACGAGCACGCGCGAATACTGGGAAGAGGATTGCTGCCAGTATAGCAATGATTGCTATGACGACAAGCAGCTCGATAAGTGTAAACCCGGATCGCTGCTTCATTTGGGTTCTCCTTCGGTCTTGGTGGAACCGAGGGCAGATCGCCTCGGCCTATGGAGGTATTATAACAAGAGCCTACGCTGCCGTCAATGCAGCGCGCGCCCGATTCATGCTGCGATAGCACGGCAGCCTCGCGCATCCCCAGGGGCTCAGACAAACCCAGATCGCATGGAATACGGCGATGAGCTACTGCGGATAGCGTCCGGTGGCGCGGATCACCATGCTCTCCCCTTCGACGCGGAGCTCCACCACTCGGAGGATCACAGGAATCCGAGAAAGGTCCACCACGGGGTTGATCGCGTTGGAGAGCCGGACGACCACTCCGCCGGGCAGAGTCGCCCCTGCGGCATGCACCCGATCGATGTCGTAGCGTACCCGCGCGCCCTCTCCGACGAGGCGGCCCTCGGCGTCGATGAGCACGCCCGGCGGGATCTCCAACCCGGGGATCTCCGGCCGTGCCCGCACACGAACGCGAGCGGGCGGTTCGAGATCCACGGTCACATCTCGCAGGGTGCGCTGCGCCTCCAGAAAGGCAGCAAGGTCCGCCGCCTGCACCCGTGCGATCACCTCGGCGTTCTCCACACGCTCGAGCTGGCCGCGCTCCGTATCATAAGTGACGCCGTTCAGTTCGACTGCGACGTGATCAAGCACGGGCGAGCCTTCGGGGCGAACTCGCCGGCCAGTGGCAGTCACCCGCTCTGCGCTGCGCGCGCCCTGCAGCCCCTGAATATCCACGTGGTAACTCGCGGCTGGGCCAACCAGGCGCGGCAGCTCCCGCTGAATGGCTTGCTCAACTTGGCGCTCGCCCGGGGTACACCCGGTGGCAACCACGACGCTGGCAAGAAAAAAGATGAGGATCTGGCGAAAGCCCATGCCGACCTCCTCGCGCCAAAGCCTCCGGCGCCGTCCCGGCGGACGTTACCCATCCAAACGGGCCATGAAACGCCCCCGCCACGCGCTGGTGCAACCTAACAGCGTCCGCCCCCCGCGCTGGCAACCGGGCCCTTTCCGGCTTGCAAGACGCGCGCGCAGGCACCCTGACGCCTGTCTATGGACCCTCACCGAAAGGCGCTGTTGATCCGTGCGACGCCCCTTGACAAAGCCTTTGCCTTTCGGTAAAATAGCGGCAACATTAGCACTCGCCCCCCGTGAGTGCTAATCCCGCCCCCGAGTGGACGGGATCGACAGGGCTATTTTGGTTCCCGCCGCGTGCAGGCGGCGAGCGGAACAGGCTCTCACAGGTTTCTCGCGAAGGGAGGTGTACTCTCAAATGCTTCGACCTCTGCGTGACCGTGTGGTCATCAAGCCCTCCGAGCAGGAGGAGAAGACGGCAGGTGGCATCTTGCTGCCGGATACCGCCAAGAAGAAGCCCCAGGAAGGGGAAGTTGTCGCCGTGGGCAGCGGTAAGGTGCTGGAAGACGGAACGCGCACCCCGATGAACGTGAAGGTGGGAGATCGCGTGGTCTACTCCAAGTACGCTGGCACGGAGGTTCGCGTCGGCGATGAGGAGTACCTCGTGATTGACGAAGACTCCATCTACGCGATCAAGGAGTGATGGGACACCCCCAACGATACCCTCAGGGAGGTTTTGACGTATGGCAGCCAAGATGATCATCTATGATGAGGACGCTCGCCGAGCCCTTGAGCGCGGAGCCAACCTTGTGGCTCAGGCGGTCAAGGTGACGTTGGGCCCCAAAGGCCGCAACGTCGTCCTCGACAAGAAGTGGGGCGCGCCCACGATCACGAAGGACGGCGTGACGGTGGCCAAGGAGATCGAGCTGAAGGATCCCTACGAGAATATGGGCGCCCAGCTCGTGAAGGAAGTCGCCTCGAAGACGAACGACGTCGCGGGAGACGGTACCACCACCGCGACCGTGTTGGCGCAGGCGATCGTGAATGAGGGTCTGCGCGTCGTCGCCGCCGGCGCCAACCCGATGGCCGTGAAGAAGGGCATCGAGCGCGCCGTCGAAAAGGTCGTCGAGGAGATCAAGAGCCGGGCGATCCAGGTCACCGACCGCGCCTCCGTGGCGAACGTCGCCGCCATCTCCGGCAACGACCGCGAGATCGGCGATCTCATCGCCGAAGCGATGGAGAAGGTCGGCAAGGACGGCGTCATCACCGTTGAGGAGAGCAAGGGCACGGCTACTACCCTCGAGTTCACCGAGGGCATGCAGTTCGACAAGGGCTACATCTCCCCTTACTTCGTCACCGACCCTGAGCGCATGGAGGCGGTTTACGAGGATCCGCTCATCCTGATTCATGAGAAGAAGATCTCGGCTGCTGCGGACCTCATCCCGCTGTTGGAGAAGATCTCCGCCGCGCGTCGCCCGCTGCTGATCATCGCGGAGGACGTGGACGGCGATGCACTGGCCACCCTCGTGGTCAATAAGATCCGCGGCACCCTCAACGTGGTTGCCGTGAAGGCCCCTGGTTTCGGCGATCGCCGCAAGGCGATGCTCGAGGATATCGCCATCCTCACCGACGGTCGCTTCCTCTCCGAGGATCTCGGCGTGAAGCTCGAGAACGTGGACCTCTCCATGCTCGGCAAGGCGAAGCGCGTCACGATCACCAAGGAGAACACGACCATCGTCGAGGGCGCGGGCAGCCAGGAAGCGATCCAGGGCCGCATCGCCCAGATCAAGCGCGCCATCGAGGAGACCGATTCCTCCTACGACCGCGAGAAGCTCCAGGAGCGCCTGGCGAAGCTCGCGGGCGGCGTGGCCGTGATCAAGGTCGGCGCGGCGACCGAGACGGAGCTCAAGGAGAAGAAGCACCGCTTCGAGGACGCCCTCAGCGCCACCCGCGCAGCCGTCGAGGAAGGCGTGGTGGCCGGCGGCGGCGCCACGCTCGTGAACGTCATCCCCTGCCTCGATAGCATTGAGGCCGAGGGCGACGAGAAGACGGGCGTGAACATCGTCCGCCGCGCGCTGGAGGAGCCCCTCCGCACCATCGCCAACAACGCCGGCCTCGAGGGCAGCGTTGTTGTCGAGCGCGTCAAGAGCGAGAAGCCGGGCATCGGCCTGAACGCCCTCACCGAGGAGTACGTCGACATGGTGCAGGCCGGGATCATCGACCCGGCGAAGGTCGCGCGCTCCGCCGTGCAGAACGCGGCCTCCATCGCCGGCATGATCCTTACCACCGAGACCCTTGTGGCCGAGAAGCCGCAGAAGGAAGAAGCCGCGCCGGCCGGTGGCGGCGGCTATGGCGATTACGACATGTAGCGAGGACGAGGGCCGGCGATATTAGCCGGAGATCGCCCTTCGTTTCAGTAACCGCGCTTGCGGGCCGGGACGGGATTAGCCGTCCTGGCCCGCGCCTCTCTGCACCCTCTCCCACCTCGACGCCCGGCAACTCCCTCCGCCGGCCACCACGCATCCCCCTCCCCTGACCAGTTCTTTGCCACGCCCAATCCCATTCAGCATGGGCAGGACTCAGGAGCGCGCGCGCGAAATCGGTCAGTGAGTCACGCGCATTCCCCTGCCGGTGGAGCAGAGAAGACTCGAGGCCCCGACACCAGGCCGTATCAACGCGGGGCCCCCCTCGCCCCCGAGGATGAACATGAAAACGCTCTCGGAGACACAAGAAGCTGCCTTGACGGCCGCCCATTCCGCGGGCGCCGACATGGAAGCGATCCGCTGGGTCTATTCGCCCCTGCGGATCTGCTTGCTTGGCGCGCACGTGGACCACCAGGGCGGCGATGTGCTCGGCACCGCCATTGACCGGCGGATTCTGCTCGCGTTCAGTCCCTCGCCAGACGCGCAGGTGGCCCTCTGCAGTCGCGATTACGAAGGCCGCGTCTGCTTCTCGGCGGATGCTCCGCCAGCGGAGCTCTCGCCGGCCTGGGGACGCTACGCTGCGGGCGCGGCGGTTGCCCTGAATCGCCGGCGACCGCTGGCGCGCGGGATCCAGGGCGGGATCGCCGGCGAGGCTCCCGTGGGCGGCCTCAGCTCCTCGGCTGCCGTGGGTGTCGCCTACCTCCTCGCTCTGGAACACGCGAACGCCCTGGAAGTCACGCCCGAGGAGAATATCGAGCTAGACCGGATCATCGAAAACGAGTACATCGGCCTGAAGAACGGCATCCTGGATCAATCGATGATCCTCCTCAGCCGCAAGGGCGCGCTGACCGCGATGAACTGCAGGAGCGGGGAGTACACTCACATTCCTCCGGGCAACGATCTGCCGGAATTCCGGCTGGCTGTGGTCCACTCGGGGATCGAGCAGGCGTTGGTGAGCACCGGCTACAACCGTCGGGTCGCCGAGTGTCAGGATGCAGCACGGTTGCTGTTGGAGGCGTCCGGCCAGCCCCCACGCGAGCGCCCCGTGCTGGGCGACGTTTCCCCGGAGCTGTTCGCGGAGTACGGTCACCGGCTGCCGGCCGATCTAGCGAAGCGTGCCCGGCATTTCTTCACGGAACAGGAGCGGACGAGCGAGGGCCGCGCGGCCTGGGCCGCGGGTGACCTGCGCCGCCTCGGCGCGCTCATCGCCGCTTCCGGGGAGAGTTCCATCACCAACTACGAGTGTGGCACGCCGGCGCTCATCGATCTCGTGCGCATCCTGAACGGCGTTCCCGGCGTCTATGGCGCGCGCTTCAGCGGGGCGGGCTTCCGAGGCGCCTGCTTCGCGCTGGCGGCTCCGGATGCGGGGCCGGCCATCGAGGAAGCACTACAGCGCGAGTTCAATCCGCGTCATCCCGAACTGGCCGGACGGTGGCACCTCGACCTGTGCCGCCCAGATGAAGGGGCCCGAGTTCTATGAAAGCGCTCATCCTCGCCGCGGGTTATGCCACCCGCCTCTATCCCCTGACCAAAGACCGACCCAAGCCGCTCCTCCCCATCGGCGGGCGCGCCCTGATCGACTACCTGGTGGATCAACTGGAGACTCTGCCGGATCTGGATGGCATCGCCGTGGTGACCAACCACCGCTTTGCCGATCACTTTCGGGATTGGGCCCACAGCAGGCAGGCGCGCCTGCCCCTGGAAGTGCTCGACGACGGCACCGATACCCCGGAGAACCGACTGGGCGCCATCGGCGACGCTGCTTGGACGATCCGGATCCTCGGTCTCGATGAGCCGCTCCTGATCGCCGCGGCCGACAACATCTTCCCCTTCTCCTTCCGGGATTTTGCTGCCTTTGCCGCCAAGAAAGGCACGGACTGCCTTTCCTGCTACCGGCTGGACGATCCGGAGCGCCTGAAACGCACGGGAATCGTGGCTGTCTCCCCCGAGGGCCGCGTCCTCCGCTTCGAGGAGAAGTCGCCCCAGCCCTGGAGCGACCTATCGGTGCCTCCGGTCTACCTGTACCAGCGCGAGACGTTGCCGCTTTTTGAGGAGTACCTGGCGGGCGGGAACAACCCGGACGCGCCCGGCCATTTCGTACCGTGGCTTCTCGCCCGGCGCCCGGTGCATGCCTTCCGCTTCGAGGGCCCTGTGATGGATATCGGCACCCCGCAAAGCTACGCGGCCGCCTGCCGTGCCTTCGAATCAAAAGCCGGAACCAGCCGCACCGCCCCGCCCCACGCGCAGGAGACCCAAGAGGGCCGCTTCTGAGGGAACCGAGGATTACGCGCGGGGGTTTACGCCCGCGCAAAGCAGGCGACGCGGGCCCTGACGCCCGCGCCACCTGCTCGCCCGGCTCCTCCAGGCCCGTTACTCGCTCTCAGCTTCCTTGCCCTTCTCGATCAACTCGCGTACGCGCTGGCCGCCTTTGTGACCAAGCTCCTCGTAGCCCTCGTGCCCAAGCTGCCGCTTGCGCACCTCGCCGCCCTTCTCGCCACCCAAGTGGCCAATCTCCTCGTAGAACTCGCGGCCATGGCGCTCCGCGGTCGTCTCGCCGCCCTTGCGGCCGGCCTCGCGAACCGTCATCTCGCCTTCGCGTTTTGCCATCGCGCTTCACCTCCCCATCCCGGAGCCGGCATGGCATCCGCCGCCCCCAGCCGTCCCCGTCGTACCCGGCCCCTTTGTGCCCCAAACGTCCTCTATGGGGAGTATCCGCAGATGGCACAGATGAACACAGATAATACCTGTGATGGTCTCCGGATGACGAAATGAACCGCTGGCAGTGACGCGAAGGCCCCCCGGGAGTCATGCACCCCCGCCCTGGCTACTCGGGAAGAAAAGGGAGGCGGGTCGCTCATGGCGAACAAGAACCCATCAGCACGCCACGCGACAAGTAACAACCGCGGGCCCCAATGACGTGTTCCGCGAATCACCCTTCAGTTGGCCCACCCGCCGAGCCAGAACCGCCCTCGCTGGTCTCTCTCGCGGTTTTCGGAGCCGGCTTCAGAAACAAAGACCAACGATGCAGCAAGAGATGATGGGAGAGACACCACCCGCCTGGCAAATCACTCGCCGGGAGCCCGGCCGATGGGAGGCAGCCCAACAGCGCGACGATGGAACAACCGCCACGATCACGTTGATCTGCGGCGACTGTCTCGAAGGAATGTCCGGGCTCCAACCGGGCAGCATCGACGTAGTGGTGACCTCGCCCCCCTACAACCTGGGTATCCGCTATTCCCGGTATGACGATTCCATTCCGCGGGAGGAGTACCTGGAGTGGATCGGCCGCTGGGCAGCGGCCGTGAAGCGAGTTTTGGCCCCGCAGGGCTCGCTCTTTCTAAACGTCGGGAGCAAGCCGAGCGATCCCTGGGTACCTCTTCAGGTCGCTCTACGCGTGGGGGATTATCTGCAACTGCAGAACACCATCCACTGGGTGAAGTCGATTGCCATCGACCCGGAGACGATGGGGCGTGCCGGGCGGGAGGCCACGCCATTGGGGATCGGCCACTTCAAGCCGATCAATTCAGCGCGGTTTCTAAACGACTGCCATGAGTATATCTTTCACTTCACGCACGCCGGCGACGTGCCGCTCGACCGACTTGCCATCGGCGTGCCGTATCAGGATAAGTCGAACGTTCGCCGCTGGCGGCAGGCGGCGGACGACGTACGCTGCCGTGGGAACACCTGGTTCATCCCGTACGACACCATCCAGAACGGCAAGACGCAACGCCCCCATCCGGCCTCTTTCCCCATCGCCCTCCCCGAATGGTGCTACCGGTTGCATGGCAGCAACGCCGCGTCTCTATGCATGGATCCCTTCCTGGGCATTGGCAGCTCCGCGCTTGCCGCCGCGCGGCTCGGCCTCTCCTTCATCGGCTTCGAGCTGGATGAGGGCTATTTCGCGGAGGCAGTAGCGCGGTTAGAGGCACGCGCGTGCCACATGGAATCGAGCCAGGGCCGGGGGACCGCAGGGGGATCGCGCCGCTAGCGGTGGCGCGAGGCCAGAATCTCGCGGCTGGCGCGGATGGCGAGGTAAGCAGCCACCACCCAGAGGATGTAGACAAGCCAGTTGCCGACTCCCAGACCGCGTGCCAGCAGGGAGATCCCAAGAAGGATGAGCGCGATGCCGTTGAAGACATAAGGCCGGCGCTCCGTGCCAAAAGTGGCGCCGCGCATGAAGAGGACCACGGCCGTATAGGCCAGGCCGAGGAGGGTGAAACCGATCCCCAGGTAAAAAGCGAAATCCTTCACAGAGTGCCTATCTCTTTGAAGCGGCCGAACGGAGATCCTCCGCGCTCTCGCATCCAAGCGCCTGCCGCCCCCCCAGAATGGCGGAAATGAGCGAGACAATCCTGGAGTTCTCCACCGGCTTGGTGAGGTACATCGTGGCGCCCGCTCTGACCCCCGCGATGATATCCATATCCGTCCCAAGCGCGGTCAGCAGGATGATCGGGGTGTTTCGGGTGGCCGCCTTGCCGCGAAGTATCTCCAGCGCCTGCAGGCCATCCATGCCAGGCATCATCACATCCATCACGATCAGATCGGGGCACGCCTGTTCCACCGCATCCAACGCCTGTTGGCCGTTGAACGCCGTCTGTACCTGGTAGCCCGTCCGCTTGAGCGCCTCGCAGAGGGACTCCACGATGCCTGGCTCATCATCCACTACCAGGATCCTCGGCGAACCCGCTGCCATGGGCATCCTCCTTGCTGCAGAGCACGTGTTGCTGGCACCTGCTGGCGCAGTCACTCCCGAACAGTGCCCCAGGGGCCACTGCGAGGGAGGGCAATGACCGGGCGGCAAGGTGCAACGCGCCCGTATTATAGCACCTATCCGCCTGCCTGTAAACCGCGCCTGCCGCGCGAATCCGCTCCCCTTCCCCAGGCCAGGCGAGGGGCCGGAAGGCAGGAAAGGGCCGGGGGATGCAGGAAACCCGCGCCCGGCCCTTTCGCGGCATCAAGAGGTCAGAATCTCACTCGCGATCCCACAGCTGGTTCTTGTAGTTGGGGTCGGCAGAGTTGGTGATGTTGTTGCCGGTCCAGTTCCCAAGCGGCGCCGTCGCTGGGTAGAACGCGCTGCCCGCCTTGTACCACTTGACATGCCCGTCGACGAAGGTGACGTTGGCGCCATCGCCGTGCCGCCACGCAGGGCGGGCAATATACTGGTAAGTGGTCATGTGCGGCGGGTTGATATGCGCCGGGTTGTAGTTGCCGCCGGTGTCATTCCACGCGCCATCGGCGAAGGCTACCGTCTCCGAAGGGCTCTGGATAGAGGCCATCGACCGGGTACCATTCGCCGTGCCATCGCCCAGGTAAAAGTAGTTGTAGCCGTACGCGAGCACACCCTGCGGGCCGGATGGGCATCTCAGCACGCCCGTGTTCTTCAGATAGGGCTCGAGCATCTTGTCCCAACCACCGATATTCGCCAGGTTGTAATGGACCAGGGTCTCGTCATAGTCCTGGGTGTACTGCATCGCCGCCAGGCCGATCTGCTTCAGGTTGCTCTGGCAGGTGGACTTGCGCGCGTTCTCCCTCGCTCGCGCGAACACGGGGAAGAGAATCGCCGCCAGGATGGCAATGATGGCTATGACGACGAGCAATTCGATGAGCGTAAATCCCTTCTGCTTCATGCGGTTCCCTCCTCTTCCTGCGCGGGGTATAGCAACCCCCTGGTACGGAGACTGCCGGTCTCTCACCCGGCCATCGCGGCACGCAAGCTCCGGCTGGCACATCGAGCGCCGACCGCTCTCGCGGGCAGGTAGCAACCTCCCCCTAACGTAACACAATACCACTCTCCCGTCAAGCGATTAACCTCGCGCGACCCACCCTGGGATTCCGAGACGGGGACCCGAGGGCGTAGTCTCCTGGCTCACATGCGGGACCTCTCCGGCCTCTTCTGCCATCGCCCTGCGGGCGACCCACCGAGATATCCATCCGGGTGCTTCCACCGCGCACCCGATGGAAGCAGCACACTGCCCATCCGTGGCCGTTCCCTTCCTCCGTGGTCTCAGTGCGCTCGCGAAGGCAAAGCGGGCATCGCCCGGACAAAAAAACGCGCTCCGGGCCGTCGCACGCGCGTCCGCGGCGTCAGCGCACGAGCTGGGCAACCAGCGGAATCCGGAAGGTGTTGGGACCTTCGAACTCGCGGCGCGGGAAGAAGACCTCTCGCGTGCGCGCGCCCTCGATCCGCAGGCCGTGGTCCTCCGAGAGGACCACCACGCTCTTCCCTCCTTGCCGCTCCACGCGCTCGATCTGGTAGCCATGCCGGTGGCCGCTGCCGTGGGTGACGATCATCCACGCGCCTTTCAGCGCATCGCCGGCAGGCAGGTCTACCTCGGTCAGAAACGCGTCCACCGCGGCACCATCCGCCTTGCGCGTCGCGCCGGTCAGGGTGCCGGACAGCGCTCCCTCGCTTCTGAGCTCCCACCCTTTCCCCGAGAGCGAGGTGCCCTCGAAGAGCCAGGCGGCGATCACGCGACCGGCTTGCTCGCGGACGATCCCCAGACGCCCGGCCATGCGGATTCCGGTTGGCGTGGTGTGCTCCGGGAAGGGTGGCGCGTCGTCGGTGCTGAGGATCGTATCCAGGATGTCGCCGTGGCGCACCTGGAGGACCACCGCGAACTCGGCATCGTTCCCAAACGCGAGTGGGGTGACGCTTTCGAGGAAGGGCCGGCCGGCATACGGCTCGTGGACCGCCGCGAAGGTACTGGCCAGGGGGCTCTGACCGGTACGGCGCACCAGAAGCTGGGGCATCCAGAAATCGTAGGCCTTGCGCATGTCGCCCGCGCGGCCCTGGCCCATCCGGCGCACGGAAGGGCTCCGCCCCAGCCACACCTGTGCCGGCACGCCCCACGCCAGGTGAACACGTAACCCGCGATTCGGATCCTTCACGTAGGTGAAATCAACCCGGAAAGGCTCGGCCGTATCCGCCGGGCGGGCGTCGCGCACCATGCCGTAGGGGTGGTGCTTCGCCCCCTCGATGGTCGGCTCTTCCCACTTCTCGCCCGGCTCTAGCATCATCGCTCGCGGCTCGCCCAGGGGGAGTGCGCATGAGGCGACGGTGTCCTCGTCGGCATCGCCATGCAGCGTCCAGTCGTGAATCGTGCCGCCGCGCACCCGGAAGAGATCCACGACATAGGCATCCGTTGCCGAAACCGGCACGGTCACCAAAAGGCGGCGGTAGAGATCCAGGCCGTCGATATGGGCATAGGCGCGCCGGCCATCCGCTTCCACGACGCCAATCCCCGCAGCATCGGTGAAGAAAGCGAGCAAGTCGCCATCCGAATCTCTGGCGCGCTGGTCGCGGCGGTTGACCACCACAGTGTTGTGGCTGAGGGTGCTGGTGGTCCAGGTGCGCATCTGCGTCCAGGTGTAGCCGAGGTCGGGGAGCATCTCGCGCTCTTTGGCCCAGAGGGTGAGGTTGAGGCTATCGTGGTGTGCGTGCCCATAGCCGCCGGAGAAGTGGAGCTGCGCCATCAACTGGTTGGGCCCGGTGCCCCGACCGAGGGAAGCATGACCAAACGCCGGCAGGATCGTCGAGACCGTCCGGTCGCGCGGCTTCGCCCGGCGCTCGTAGGGATGGGTGTCGTGGACTGGGTTGGACCAGCCGTTGGGGAAGCCAATCGCCTCGGGCGCGTGCTGCACCTTCGCCCAGAAGGGGAGCTCTCGCTCCGGGTCGAGGTTGTCGAAGCGGGCACCGGTCACCGGATCACGATAGCCGGACGGGTCGGAGTAGCCGCGGACGCTCTCAAAAGCATAGCGAAGGCCGCCGACGGTCATGTAGTGATAGGACGGCGACTCGGGCCACATGCCGTCGGCCATGAAGCCGGAGTTGACGTTCTCCTTCATCCAGCCAAACGCCCAGTGGACCATGCGCGGCGCGTTGATCACGCGCCCGAGAAGCGCGGCCGAGCGCACATCGTAACCGACGACGTTGCCCACATGGTTCTTCTGCGCCACGACGGCCTCGAAGGTGGGGATGAGGAAGTCACGCTCGATCCGCTCGCGGACGTCATAGCCCCGCTCTCTCGAGAGACGGTCCAGCTCCTCACTATCGTAGATCAAATCGTAACAGAGGATCACCTGGGTCGGGATCTCATTATGAAAGTAGCCCCAGCGTCCGGAATCCCAGGGCCAGGGGGGCTCCTGAGACTCACGGAAGCGGAGCAGACGCGGGTAGTTCTGCAACACCGGATAGTGCGGGTAGACCGTGGCGAAGCGGTCGAGAACGATGGCGACTCGCCGGGCGTACTCGCCCTTGCCCGTCGCGTGGTATGCCTTGCTCAGGGCCAGGCACTGGTCGAGCAGCCACTTCCGCTGGTAGAGGTAGCGGTTGAGCGTGAAGAAGTGCTCAACCCCCTTCTCCGGGTGGAGGTAGTAGGGAAGGCGAATCGTCTCATCAAGGCGGTTCTTGCCGATGAGAAACTGGTTCTCGGGGTAGTTCGGGTTGGGGAAAACAACGGTGCCGCAGAAGCGGCACTTCAGTTCATCGGGCCGGTCGATGCTCCACTCGAAGATGTTGTTCCCTTCCACGCCGCCGTAGCAGTTGGGGCACTCGCAGTAGGATGCGTAGCCGTAAGGGGGCACGAAACGGAGGAGCTCGTCCTCGCGCATCGCCATCACGCGCTTCACGGACTCTTCATACTGCGCCGCGCGAGCCGGGTCCACATCGTGCCGCAACACCGGATGCTTGAGGCCAACCGCCTGGCCCGCGCCCCACGCGCCGGGTCCCAGGGCGAGGAGGAGAAGCGCGCCCGGTGTAACGATTCCGGAGAGTGAGGGCATCCTGGTGCTCCTTTCTGCCAGTGACGGCTATCATCTCCCCGGCCCGATAACGTTCTGTCGTCGTCGCGATTCTGAAATAAGCCGGGTTGCGCGTCGCCCGCGCGGCGCCGGCCAGCCCGAGCCGTGCTCGGGCCGGCCGGCGCGATAAGGAGCGCGAGCTTACTCGCGATCCCACAGCTGGTTCTTGTAGTTGGGGTCGGTAGGGTTGGTGATTCCGTTGCCCGTCCAGTTCCCAAGCGGCGCCGTCGCTGGGTAGAACGCGCTGCCCGCCTTGTACCACTTGACATGCCCGTCGACGAAGGTGACGTTGGCGCCATCGCCGTGCCGCCACGCAGGGCGGGCAATATACTGGTAAGTGGTCATGTGCGGCGGGTTGATATGCGCCGGGTTGTAGTTGCCGCCGGTGTCATTCCACGCGCCATCGGCGAAGGCTACCGTCTCCGAAGGGCTCTGGATAGAGGCCATCGACCGGGTACCATTCGCCGTGCCATCGCCCAGGTAAAAGTAGTTGTAGCCGTACGCGAGCACACCCTGCGGGCCGGATGGGCATCTCAGCACGCCCGTGTTCTTCAGATAGGGCTCGAGCATCTTGTCCCAACCACCGATATTCGCCAGGTTGTAATGGACCAGGGTCTCGTCATAGTCCTGGGTGTACTGCATCGCCGCCAGGCCGATCTGCTTCAGGTTGCTCTGGCAGGTGGACTTGCGCGCGTTCTCCCTCGCTCGCGCGAACACGGGGAAGAGAATCGCCGCCAGGATGGCAATGATGGCTATGACGACGAGCAATTCGATGAGCGTAAATCCCTTCTGCTTCATACGGTTCCCTCCTCTTCCTGCGCGGGGTATAGCACCCCCCTGGTACGGAGACTGTCTGTGCCTCACGCCATCATTATAGCACACGAGCGCAAGGATACGATCAGGGTTCGGTGGCCATTCGCAGAGATTCCATCGAAAGGAGAGACACGCCCTCGCTCCGGGTGACACGGGAAGTGCCGGCGAGCGCAAAGGGGGGATGGACGCCTCGCGTGCCGAATGCTACCTTGCGGCTCATCGGGGCTGTCGGCTCCGCCAGGAGACCAGGAGCGGGCGTGAATAGGAGGAGACGAATGAGGCGAGAGGTACGCTGGGAGCGCATGTTCGCGGATGAGCTGGATGCAGCGTTTCAGGAGTGCCCGGTGGTCTACCTGCCTTATGGCCTCTGCGAGCCGCACGGCCCGCAGAGCGCTCTCGGCATGGACGGGCTGCGAGCTCACGCCTACGCCTGCCACGCCGCGCGGGAGCACGGTGGGATCGTGGCGCCCCCCTTCTTCTGGAACGTTCATGAGCTCGGGATCTACGCGGCCTGGGCCCACCCGCTCATCGGGGAGGCAACGCCCTGGCTCACCGCAGTGCCCCCCTGGCTTTTCTTCCATGAGATCTGCTACCACGTGCGCTCCATGGATGCCCTCGGCTTCAAGGCGATTCTCCTCTTCTCCGGGCACGACGGCCCCCACGGTCGCGACCTCAAGCGGCTGGAGAACCTCCTCCAGCCCCACTTCGCCGCGCGCCTCTGCTTCCTGACCGACGCGTCGGCGCTCCGGCTGGAGGGATTCCATCACGGCGGCAAGATCGAAACCTCGCTGCTGTGGGCGGCGGAGCCGGATTGCGTCGACACGTCGCGCTTCCCGGCGCCCGATGACCCCGGCCCGCACTTCGCGATGGGCCCGGATGCGCGGGAGGCCGACCGCCGCCTGGGCGAGGAGCTGATCGCCCGCTTCGCCAGTGCGCTCGCCGCGAAAGCGAAGGAGCTGCTGGAGGCGTATGACCGCCTGCGGCCACAGCGCCGGCCGCTCACTTTTGAAGAGACCGAGCGGATCTGGCAGGAGGAGATTCGCCCGCGAATGGGCGAGATGGCCTCGATGTGCGACACGCGCCCCGGGCAGGCGCCGCCCCCGCCGGAATCGCGCTGGCATCATAACTGGAAAGTGCCCAAGCTGGACTAGGAGTGAGAGTATGCTGCAACCGAAGCTCGGAGCTTCGCTCCACACCATAGAGAAGAACCTGACGCCCGAGGCGCTTGCCGCGGTCGAGGGCTCGCGGATCGCCACGGTGGAGATCCACCCGATCCTTTTCGCGGCGGACGCGGAAGGCTCGATGCGTGCCGCCCTGAAGGAGATGCTCGCACGCACGGGGATCCGTCCGATGACGATCCATGCGCCGTTTGGTGGGGCGTATGACCTCTCCAGCCTCGACGAGAGGACGAGACAGGCCGGCCTGGAGGTGGTTCTCGAGGCCGTCGACCTGGCGGTAGAGTTCAACGCGCCGATGGTCGTCGTCCACCCTAGCGCCGAGCCGATCCCGGCGGAGGAGCGCGAGGAGCGCCTCACACGCTCACGGCAGTCTCTGGCCCGGGTAGGCGAGCGGTGCGCCGAAACCGGCCGGCAGGTTGCGCTGGAGCTGCTCCCGCGCACCTGCCTCGGCAACACCATCGAGGAGCTTTTCGCCTTGCTGGAGAGCCTCCCCGAGGAGCAGTTCGGGGTCTGCCTGGATGTGAACCATCTGATGGACCGCTTCGCGGAGCTGCCGGAGGCCGTCCGGCGCCTTGGCTCGCGGCTCATCACCACGCACCTTTCCGACTATGACGGCGTGGATGAAAAGCACTGGCTGCCGGGCCAGGGCGTCATCGATTGGGGCGCGCTTCTGGAGGCGTTCGATGCGACCGGTTACACCGGGCCGCTCAACTTCGAGTGCCGGCTCGAAGCGCCCACGCCCGCGGAGCGCGTGCGCTCGTTGGAAGAGAGTTTTGATTGGATGGTCGCGCGCTGGCGGGAGCGATAGCGGGCTGGTAACCGGTAGCCGAGGCGGCATGGCAAGCACCCCATCCTGCCCACCGGGGAGAGCAAAGGCCTGGTGAGGAGCGAGAAGATGCCGAAGATCGCAACGATGACGAGCATCGAGCGGATGCAAAATACGCTGGAGAGGAAGCCCGTTGATCAGACGCCGGTCGCCGTCAGCCCATGGGGAACGACCATCGCGCGGTGGCGAAAGGAGGGTCACCTCGCGGAGGGCGAGGACGTTGCCGAGCACTTTGGCCAGGACCTGCGCACCGGCGGGTGGCTGAACTCCACGGCCAACCTCGACTTCACGCCGGTGGTCCTGGAGGAGACGGAGGAGACGATCCTCACTCTCGATGGCAACGGTGCCTGGCTGCGCCGACACAAGCTGCACGAGAGCACCCCGGAGCACGTCGGCTTCACCGTGGTGGATCGGAAGAGCTGGGAGGAGCACGCCAAGCCGTTTCTGACGGACCTGGACCGGCGGCGGATCCCGTTCGAGGGGTATCGGAACGCGAAGCGGTTCGCGGCGGAGAAGCAGCGCTTCTTCTGCTGGGCGGGCGTCGGCCCGTTCGAGCAGATGCACCCGCTGTGCGGGCACGAGGCGATGCTGATGGGCATGGCGCTCGATCCAGAGTGGGTGAAGGAGATGGTGATGACCTACGTCTCGCTCACCATCAACCACCTGGAGGTCCTCTTCGCCGAGGAGGGGAAGCCGGATGGGTTCTTCGTCTACGAGGATATGGGGTTCAAGGGCCGGCCGTTCATGTCGCCTGCCATGTACCGAGAGATCATCTTTCCCGGGCACAAGCGCCTCTTCGACTTCGCCCACTCGTTGGGATGCAAGGTGATCGTCCACTCCTGCGGCTACGTCGAGCCCCTGGTGCCCGGCCTCATCGAAGCCGGCATGGATTGCCTCCAGGCGATGGAGGTGAAGGCAGGCATGGACCTCCCAACGCTCTTCCGCCGGTTTGGCGACCGCATCGCGTTCTACGGCGGCGTGGATGTGCGCACTCTCATCAGCAACGACCGCGCGCGAATCGACGCGGAGATGGATCAGAAGATCCTCCCCGTAGTGCGTGGAGGCGGCGGCTACGTCCTCCATACCGACCATTCCGAGCCGCCCGAGATCGACTATGAGACGATGCGCTACTTCGTCGAGCGCGGGCGCACCCTGGGGCGAGACTGACCGGAAAAACGAGGCGCGGGCGCCCGCCTGTCGCGAAACGCGCCCGGCTCCGCCCCGCTCCTGAAGGGACTTGAGATGACACAAGAAGCTCTGGTGCCCATCCGGGCGATCACGCGCGGGCCGAAGTTTCACTGGTTCGCATATTACGACAAGCTGCAGTTCGATCCGACGGGCCGTTTTGTCCTCGGCATGGAGGTCGATTTCGAGCACCGTTCGCCCCAGCCAGGCGACGTGATCAAGGTCGGAATGATCGACCTGGAGGATGGCGACCGCTGGATAGAGCTGGGCGAGAGCCGTGCCTGGTGCTGGCAGCAGGGGTGCATGTTGCAGTGGCTCCCCGGCTCCGAGAGCGAAGTGATCTGGAACGACCTGGAGGGCGACCGCTACGTCTGCCACATCCTGGACGTGCGCACCGGCAAGAAGCGCACTCTCCCGGCGCCGATCTACAGCGTCAGCCCGGACGGGCGCTGGGCCGTGGCCCCGGATTTCCGCCGGCTGGGCCACATGCGCCCCGGCTACGGCTATGTCACGCTTCCAGACCCCAACAAGGATGTGAACGCGCCGGAGGACTCCGGGATCTGGCGGCTCGACCTGAAGACGGGCAAGAACGAGCTGATCCTCTCCCTGGCCGATATCGCGAAGATCCCCCGTGAGGGCTTCGATTTTGCCAACGCGCGCCACTGGTTCAACCACCTGCTGATCAACACCGACGGCACGCGCTTCGAATTCCTCCACCGCTGGCGCGACGTGGCTCCCGATGGCACGCTGGCCCCCACCTGGCTGACGCGCATGTTCACCGCCAGCCCCGAGGGAAAGGAGATCTACCCCCTCAACGACTTCGGGAAGACGTCGCACTTCATCTGGCGCGATCCCGAGCACATCCTCGCCTATGCCGACTATGATGGCAAAGGCTGGCGCTTCTGCCTCTTCAAGGACCGCACCCGAGAGGTGGAGGTGATCGGAGAGGGCATCATGGTCGGCGATGGCCACTGCACCTACCTGCCTGGGAATGAGTGGATCCTGAACGACACCTATCCCGACAAGGAGCGGCGGCAGCAGATCTACCTCTATCACGTGCCTACGGGGCGCAAGGTGGTCCTCGGGCGCTTCACAGTTGCCCCCGAGTACACGGGCGAGTGGCGGTGCGACTTCCATCCGCGCTTCAGCCGCGA
>ERZ795060.1096-NODE-1096-length-33057-cov-10.834980_pt1 | contig 33057 bp, 31 predicted proteins | sample MGYA00375144_ERZ795060 | MGnify/ENA primary metagenome ERZ795060 (study PRJEB30189, sample SAMN05720157) | activated sludge metagenome | isolation source: anaerobic digester from wastewater treatment plant | place: Japan | collected 2015-05-15 ...
CTGAGGGTTTATTGGAGGGTAGTTCGGAAGGGGTCGAGGAAGGCATGACTGAGGGTTTATTGGAGGGTAGTTCGGAAGGGGTCGAGGAAGGCATGACTGAGGGGGAACTACCTATTGAAGGGGGGAATGAAGGCATTTCTGAGGGTATAATTGAAGGTGCAGGTGATGGTGAAGCACCGCAAGAAGGGACAACTGAAGGTATACTCGAAGGAATATTAGAGGGTGAAGGAGAAGAGGGAGAAGAAACGGAAGGGGGTAGTGTTTTTGAAGGGGAAAAGGAAGGAGAGGCGAAACTCGAGACACCTTCACCTCCAAACAGATTAGTTGCTACTGATGGTTTTTATTCTGATTATGTGTTCATAAGTTGGACTTATGAGATGTTGTATAAGGAATACGAGTTTGTAGTTTTAAGAAGCCTTGTAAATAATTGTTTTACTGCGGAAATCATTGGGGTAACGCATTTCCCCTATTTTTTTGATTATACAGCAGAACCTGCAAAAGTAGAGTCTACCTTTTCGTGTTCAGGAAAGAAAGTACTCCCCATTGTGTATTATTATTGGGTGTGTGTTCGTGAAGTAAGAAATGGAGAATACAGTAATTGGTCTGAGTGTTGCACACCTGATACAGGCTGGAGAGGAAATTAATTTCAACCTACAATGCTATTCTAAATAACCCATAGAACGGAGAACCTCCATATCTTCATCAGAAATTTTATTTGAAGTTTTAGGGTTTGTTTTTGGTATTTTTCTTGACCATTCTTTTATTACTTTTTGCACGTTTATAACTATTTCAGGTTCTTTTAATACAAGGTTATTTAATTCTTTAGGGTCATCTTTCAAATTGTAAAGTTCTTTTTGTATACCACTGACAATAAGTTTCCAGTTATTATCGATAACAGATTGCATAATAGGTTTTGAGTTTTTCATAAAAAACCGAAGGATGGGAATTTTAGGGACAGCACCTCCATAGGTCTCTATTACTCGAACTCTATTTACTGGAATTTCTTCGTTCAATATATCTTTTCCTAACATATATTTGGGTTTTTCTATTTTTGCTATTCCTAATATTGTGGGTCCAACATCAATACCTCTTACGGGAATTGATGTTCTACCAGGTATGACTTCGTCATCGACGATGAAAAAAGGGATTCTAATTTCATTTTGATAAAGTTTTCTACCATGTCCTAAATAGTTGTGTTCATATAAACTTTCGCCGTGGTCAGCGACAAATATTATGGAGGTATTTTTTGGAAGATGCATTAATAATTTACCGATATGTTCATCTGTAAATCTTATTTCAGAATCATAAGATTTAATAACTTTTCCAATTTTCGTCTCATCATTCTGTAATTTACTACCTGGATTATATTCTTTTCTGAAATGGTATGGAGCATGAGGGTCACTATAATGTACCCAGGCAAAAAATGGTTTATCTTGGGGGCAATTATTTAATATTTGTATTGCCCTTCTGGTCACTTCATCTGCGATTCGTTCAGAGGAAAAAATTCCCCATCTTTTATTATGAAAATCATCATCATATATATCAAAACCTTGATTTAAGTTACTTAGTCTGGATTTTAGTGTCCAGTTACTTTGAACGCAGAATGTAAAATATCCATGTTCTTTTAAGATTTCCTGAACAGTCTTATTATCATCTGATATACCTAATCCGTTTCGGGTTACACCAAGATAACGGGGATATTGTGAGGTCAACATTGACGAGAAAGATGGACATGTCAGAGGGACTTCAGCAATACAATTATCAAATATCAATCCTTTCTTTGCAAGGGCATCAATGTTATTAGAAGTAGGTAGATTGTAACCATAACAACCTAAATGGTCAGCACGAAGTGTATCTATCGTCAGAAATAGTATATTTTTTTTAGGGATACCAGACTCATTTAAAACTAAAATTAAAAGGATGGATAAAAATGATTGAAGGATTAGGGACATTATTAATTCTTACTCTTTATAACAATCGGTATTTCCTTCTTTAAGGTTACAATCTTTTCTTCTTTATGTCGGACTTTTATAGGAAGTCCATCTTTACGATACGCAGTTATTTCAAGCATAAACTCGCCAGGCATTACTTCGTTCGGAACATCTACTTTTAATATCCATATTCCATCGTTAGCTTTTTTGTCGGGTTCTATACCATCATCTCTCAATCGTAGTTTTATTCTTGGGTCTTCTTTAACAATCCCTTCGACTTTCTGGACGATATGGTGTTTATCTTTGACAACTGCCTGTATAACTGCGGTGTCACCTGGATAAATTTCATTGGGTATAACTTCAACTTTTTTAATTTCGGGTTGTCCAGCAAGTGTTCGACAAGAAAGTATAGACAACGAAATAATGACCGCTAATAACATGAATACAATTGTTATATTTCTTTTATAATTCATATAGACAAACTCCTATGATATTTTTAGTAACTATATATAAGTTTGTTAATATATGCACTAACAATTACTGATTATAACAAATAATTTATATACAGAATATTTTTTTGGAGTAATTAAATGAGTGATTCTTCTACTAAAATTGTAAAAAATTACTTGATTGATATGGATGGTGTTTTGGTTAAAGGGAATTCTGTAATTCCTGGTGCTAACAACTTCATACAACGGTTAAAGGAAGCAGGAAGTAAATTTTTAGTCCTTACTAATAATCCTAAATTTACTCCGATGGATTTATCCCATCGTTTGAACATTCTCAATCTTGAAATATCGGCTGAAAATATATATACATCGGCAGTGGCTGTAGGTATGTTTTTAAGGATGCAAAAACCTAACGGAACGGCATTCGTTCTCGGAGAAAGTGGTTTGACTACCGCTGTGCATCAGGCAGGATATATTATCACTGAGTATAATCCTGACTATGTTATTTTAGGTGAGACATCAAACTATAATTTTGACCAAATAACACTTGCGGTCAGGTTAATACGTAAAGGGGCAAAATTTATTGCTACCAATCCTGACCCATTAGGACCGACAGAAACAGGCATAGTCCCTGCATGTGGAGCGATGGCGGCACTTATCGAAAAAGCAACAGGGAGAAGTCCTTTTTATATCGGTAAACCTAATCCATTTATGATGAGAAGTGCAATGAATTACCTTGGGGTTCATTCTGAAAATACTGTTATTATTGGAGACCGAATGGACACCGATATTGTTGCAGGTGTACAAACTGGTGTTGAAACAATTCTTGTTTTAACTGGTGTTACCAAATTGGAAGATATAGAAAAATATCCATACCGTCCTACGAGGGTTGTCAATTCTGTTGAGGAAATAATTCCATAATTTTATGTTATTTTTTATTGATATATAGATATAATAATTATGTAAACTATTTTAGAAGGAAAAATGTAAGGACTTACATTTATTATGCGTTTAGTATATTTATTTATTATGGTAGGAATAACGTTGACTGTGACCCTTATTACAGTGCCTTCTTTATTTTTCCCAAAATGTAAAATATGTGGACATAGAAATCCTGTCGGAAGAACGTTTTGTAGTCATTGTAAAAATAAAATAGAGTTAGATTATGTTGCTATGATTAATGAAGAAGATAAACAAGAACATTGAATAAATAAAAGGATAAGACATGAAACATTGTCCGTATTGCAATAAACCTGTTAAAGATGATATAGAACAGTGTCCTCATTGTGGTGCTCCATTACAAGCAACAACCATATCCGCACCATTACAAACAGAGTCTCAATCTCAGCAGTTATATTGTCCCAATTGCAAATCCCCTGTGAATAAAACAGATATTATTTGTATCTATTGTGGAACAAACTTGCTTACTGGTACAAAAATTGTTCAGGAGACACCAAAGATTAAGAGAAGGATAGTGTCGGAACAGTTGAAAAAATATTTAATTGTGGGACTTATTTTTGTTTTATTAATTATTGTTATAGGGGCAGGTATCATTTTTATTACCTATGACCCCGTCTCAAGTGCCATAAATTTAAGTCGAACAAACTTGTTAGGTGCGATAGATTCGCTACAAAAACACATTGCAAAAAATCCGAACAATACAAGAGCCCATTTTGTTTTAGGTAAGATGTATTTGAAAAATAAGCAATACGATGAGGCGATGGCTGAATTTGAAAAGACTTTTGAGAAGGATAAAAAGAATACGGATGCGGTATGGTTAGCCCTGTATTCTGCACACAATAAAAAAAGCAAGGAATCACAGTTAAAGTATCTTACAAAGTTAGTTGATTTATATCCCGAACGAAATGATTTAAAATTGCTTTCACTACTTGCTAATCCTAAAGCTCTCAATAATATGGATTCTGAACAGATAATCGCTTTAGCCTCCAGCACAAATATGAAGAAAGAAGGAATTATCGCCCTTCTTATGTCATACGGGAATTATGATTTGGCATTGACCTTTGCTAATACGGTATCTGCAGACTCCCAGAATGCGACTTTGTTATATCTCTTAGCAGATATGAGAAAAGATGAGAACGGTAAGCAGAAATATATGTCTATTGTAGAAACCACTACGCAAGGGCTCAGCGACGCTGATAAGGCTTTATTTGCCTGTCAGCTACTTAAGTCTGGGGATTCGAATCGTGCTCTTCAATTATTACAGACTGTAAAAACAAAAGAACAATCTCCTGCTATGCTCAATTATTTATATGCATTAACTTTGTTGAATTCAGGGCTAACCACAGAAGCGATAATAGAATTGGAAAAGATTAAAAATATGGAAGGTAATTACTCGTATGAGGCGACTTTAGACTTGGCGATGATTTATTTCAAACAGGATAATCTAACCAAAGCCACGGAATTAATACAAGCCATAAAAAATAAAGGTCAACAATCCCCGAGGAGTTATTTAATAGAAGGACGTATTGCATTAGCCAACAATGACATGTCAACAGCACAACAATGTTTTAGTAGTGCGATACAAAAAGACCCTGAGTATGCACCTGCTTATCTTGAAAATGGCCTTCTTTATATTCGCCGAAATGTGCTTTCCGAAGGACTGAACCTTTTAAAAAAATATGTTCAGATTGTTAAGAAGGTTGTTCCATCTTACTCTACAGCGGAGATTGAAGTGTTAATGGAACAAATAGAGCAAACGTTGTTATCAACCCAGAATACTCAACAACAGATTACAAATACTCAATAAGGATAGCGATATGTTTCGAATAAAATTTTTCTTTTATTACATACTATTAACGTTTATTTTTTATTCGGTTTCGGGTTATTGTTGGGGACCTACGGCGCAAATATCTATCATTAGTAATGCTATCCATCTTTTAGATAAAGAGCTTAACACCTCCTTGAAAAAGTTAGAGGAAGACTTAAAAAATGGAGCAGGTATACCTGATGATGTTCTTTATTCACTTGTTCCGACAGCTCGAACTGATATTGTTCGGGCTATAGAGACAGAAATAAACTTATTAATAGCAGTAAAGCCTAAAAAGATAGATCCGTATTATGCTTATCGTTTGGGTATTCTTGGAAAATTAACTGCACAGGCAACATCTCCACTGCAAAATGCTGACCTGACAATTCAAACACTTTATAATGCTGATGTTGAAAAGATGATTGAAAAGGTTTCGCTACGGACAAATCCACGTCAACGAGTTAATCCCTCAGTATATTTTTCACAACTCTCGAGGCAAATAAGTTCAAGAGATACCATATTTGAACAGGAGTATAAATCTAATGTAGGTTTTCGTGGCACTGCATCTACTACTTTACCTGAATGTGTCAGTATCTCATTAAATGCGGTGGCTGATGTCTGGTATACCGTCCTTATTCCTAATCAAACTATTGGCAATGTAGGTGAATCGGCATTAAGGGAATATGCATTACAGGGAGGTTTGTTTTATGCAAAACGAGGGAATCCCGAAGAAATTAAATTAGGCATCCAAAAACTGAGTGCACTTGTGCCATTCACCGAAGATATGTATATACAATTGGGTGACACACTTATGCAAACGGGACTTAGCGAACTTGCAGTAGAACAGTATCAAATGGCTATTCAACTTAATCCAAATCGAAGAGAAATTGCTCGTAAAATTGCTGATTATTATGTGGATAAGGGGAACAAATCAAGAGAGGCGAAGAAGTTAGAGGAGGCTTTAGATTGGTTTAAGAATGCTGTAACGGCAGACCCACTCCACCCTGAAGCAGAGCGTTTAAGACTGGATACAGAACGTGATATAAAAGAACGAGATGCTCGTTTGGCTATGACAAAGGAGGCTCTGGAACGTGCTGATAAATTGCAAAATACAGCAGAACAAGAAGCGTTATCAGGGCATATTGCTGAAGCGATTGTTCTACTAAGACAGGCATTGGCTACATACGATGAAGTTACGGATGAATTTCCTCTTGAAAATCAACAAAAAGGTCGGGGTATTCGATATGTAAACAATAGAATTCAAGAGTTAAAAGGTCAGTTGTTAGATAGTGCAAAAAATTTCTCTGGGAAATACCCAGACTTTGACCTTATGAATACTTTAACTAAAATTAATAATGAAATTTCTAATTATCTAATTCAGGAAAAAATAGAGCAAAGTTTTCAATCAGAGATACAGTCTATTTTAAGTGAATTACCTTCTGAAATAACGGATATAAAATAACCTAATCAAGAAGATATTTAACTTTACTGAGTGTGAAAAGTAGTGAGTTTCTTGTGCCGGATTAAGAAGAAGGATACTATTAATAATTAATTTCTCTGAGGTAGAAAAAACTAATCAATCTCTATAAAATTTTAATAAGTGTCGTTGTCTTAATAATACATTGTTATCTATTAATCCTCTCTGTAAACGGAAGCACTTATAGTATCACCTTTCTCATAGACAAGATAACTTCACTAAAATATGTAACATTTACAAAGTGTCAACGATATTCATTCTCTCACAGGGATAATTTGCGTTCATTGAGAAGTATAAACTCATTTGTTAATGGCATTGGCAATTACTTAATGTATGGCAGGAGCAGGTGGTATGGTCCTCAATTATTTCCGATGTATAACCTTCTTTAATTAGTATATTTCTAATAGTATTGAAGGAGGGTTTGCCATAGATTGTAGCGATACCTTTTTCAAGGGATATATCCACCTCTTTAACTTCACTTATGTTTGAAATAATAGAGTTTACTCTTGTTAAACAGTGTGAGCAGGTCATTCCATCCACTTTAATTTTCAAATATGGTTCTTCTTTAATCGTGGGCGAAATTTTTCTCTTCATAAAATATTGAATAATTGAATCTATTTTTATTGTACTCAGGATTAAAATGATAGTTAGCAACAAAAGAGAGATGAATTTTACAGGGCTATCTGCGAGACTACTATGAGACATTAAGTGTACATGATTTGAAAACTGGAATGAAGGAACATAGTTTGTAAGCCAGTCAAATGTAAGTCCGAAGAATAAGGCTGAAACAATCATTGTTAAAACATAAATGATTACTGCTTTTTTGCCCAAGAACTGTTTTACGACTGCAATAGTAGCCATATTTGTTGCGGGACCTGCAATAAGGAAAGCCAAGGCAGAACCTGGCGAAGCACCCAAATATATTAAACTAAGTGCAATTGGTATGGATGCTGTGGCACATACATATATCGGTATCCCGACTAAAATAGCGGAGAAAATTTGTAATATTCCATTTCCTAAAAATTTTGTAATAACTCCTGGTGGAATAAATGTCGTTATAACTCCAGCAATAATAATTCCAAAAATCAGCGGTTTTGCAATTTCACGGGGCAATGTAAAAAAACCATAATGGAGTATATCAATAACTCGTTCCTTTATTGTTCTGTTCGGGTTTTCATCCGAATAATTTATCTGGTTATCATTATTATTTATTTCGGTAGTCTCATCATTTTCAACCTTTCTTTTGCTAATCCAATAATACAAACATCCACCTACACCAGCAGTAATTAGTGCGATAAAGGGTCTATATATTGCTAAAGGTAGTCCTAACAACGCATAGGTAGCAAGAATGGAATCAACACCTGTTTGGGGTGTGGATAGAATGAATGCTAACATTGCTGGAACATTTGCTCCCTGTTTTCGAAGTGATGCCATAACTGGAATTACCCCGCATGAACAAAGAGGCAAAGGTATTCCTATTAATGCACTTTTGAAAATAGGTGCGTAACCTTTACCAGAAAGATGTTTTTTGACCCACCATGTTGGGAGGATTTGAGATAAAATACCTGCGATGAGAAACCCAAATAATAAATAGGGTGCCATCTCTGCGAATATATTTATAAAATTGGTCAGAAATTGCATTTGAAAGTTTCTTTTATGTTGAGTGCTATGTCATTTTTACAATCTAATTTATCTAATAGGTATAACATTAAATTGGCTATTGTTTATTTCAATTTCAATATCTTTTGCGAGTTTTGACAAAGCATTATTTACTGTTTGAATAAAATATTCATCGTTTTCAATGACAGATTCAACACTGAAGTTTTTATTAAATATTATCTTGCTTGATTTTTGTTCCCTTATCCTCAAATTTACTGATATATATATTTTTTGCTGTGAATTTTCTTTCACTTTGTAAAATGCATTAATTTCTCCGATAAGAATTACATCGGGATTTTTTATCTCCACAGCATCTGCAACATCTTGAAATCTTCCTGTTCTTTGAAATGATTTTATAAGGATTTTTTTAATTACATCTGAGGGGTGTTCTGCCCATTCTTCATTTTCATTTATATACATTTTACCTTGTTCATCTAAATAGGTTACATAGTTTGTAATTGTTCTTGGGTAATCTAAACCTCGTATAGCGAGGGTAAGCCCCGTGGGTTCGCCTCGTAGTTCATCAATTTCAGGGCGTAAATAATATTTTATCGGGGTATTTGACATTGTTGGAGATAAACACCCTGAAAAAGAGGCAAGTATTATAAAAATTAGGATACTTCCTTTATTTATGTTTGCTTTCATATTTACTTTCCTTCTTTTGGATATGCTTTTCCTCTTATTAGAGAGGCTGGATTGTTTTTGATTGTATCTAATACATTTCTTAATGATTCTAATGTTTGGTTCATTTCTTCCAATGTTTTTTGTATTGAAAACTCAACATTATCTACCTTATAGGAGGCGGTACTGGTTATACTTTTCAGGTCATTCACTAAATCATTTACGTTTTTGGATAACTTTTGTATTTCTTCCATTGTATTGTTTAAGTTATCTTGTGTTTTTTGGATATCTAACTGTTTTGCTTTTTCGTTTATTGTAGTAACCAAGTCTTCTGCTTTTTTTGAAAGTTGTTTTATATCACCAACGGTTTTCTCACTGGTATCTAACGTTTTACTTATTTTGGGTTCTATTTTCCCTAACGTATCTTCAATATTTTTCAACGTATTTTTGGCATTGTCCAATACTTCTTCTCCTTTTTCCAATACTCTATCAACTTTGTGAGCAATTTCTGTTAAATCTCCTGATTCAAGTCCTTCCATTCCTTTTTTGACTGAGTCAAGAATGTTTTTTAAATCTTCAACAAGTTCTTCAATTCTTGAACTCACAGCGGAAATAGTAGAGCGTCGTGCTGGTATTTTACTTCCTGGGGGTAATATAGGTGCATTGGGGTCACCGCCCCGTAAAGAAATTGCCATTGTTCCAGCGGCAAGGCTATAAATGACAAGATTTGCTTCAACACCTTTATGCAGGGTTACTTTTTTGCTGTCAATATTGACAACAACGTTTGGTTTTCCTTCACGGCTGACCTTTATTTCCTCAATTTTCCCGACAGGTACACCTAAATATTCGACAACACCGCCTTCATAAATTCCTAAAACAGATTCATCAAACTCGATTCGATATCTTACTCCGTAATTGCTATACATTCCAGAGACAAAATAAATAATTGTTAATACAAGAGAAACTGAGACAAGAAGAAATATTGAAACTTGAAATTTTTGTTTTTTCGTAGCCACGATTTTATCCTTGTTGTTTTTACTGTATTATCTATATGAAGTTATCATTTTCTGTTCATTGGGTTTCCGTTCGAAAAATTGTTTTACTTTAGGTATATGAGTATATTTTACTTCTTCTAATGTTCCACAAAAAATATTCTTTCCGCCATCTAACATGAGAACTCGGTCAGCTATCTTTTTTATTGATTCCAGTTCATGGCTTACTATTACAAATGTTATACCTAATATGTTTCTTAAATCTAATATAAGTTCATCTAATTCTGCAGCAATAATAGGGTCTAAACCTGCGGAAGGTTCATCAAAGAAAACAAGTGGTGGGTCTAATGCCAATGACCTTGCCAGACCTGCACGTTTTTTCATACCACCTGATAACTCTTCGGGCATCATATTTTCGACACCAGATAAACCAACTAAACTCAACTTGATACGAACAATATCGCTAATAATTTCTTGGTCTGTTTTGCCATATTCTCTTAGTGGAAGGGCAACATTGTCGCCCACGGTAATTGAATTAATTAAGCCACTTGATTGAAAGGCAATTCCTATGTTCTGCAATACTTTTGACAGTTCTTCCTCGTCCAATACTGTCACATCCTGACCATTAATGTAAATACGTCCTTTTGATGGCTTTAAGAGACCACACACGGCTTTAAGCAGTGTTGTTTTGCCACAACCACTACCGCCTACGATTAGAAATATCTCGTGTTCATAAACTTCAAATGAGACATCTTCAAGGATTACTCTATCTCCATATCGTACTTCCAAGGATTCCACTTTTAATATCGTTTTTGGACTCAATGCTTAACCTTTCAATGTTATATAAGATAGTAAAAAATTACTGCAAATACAATGTCAACTGCAATTAACATAAAAACATCCATAACAACTGCCCGAGTTGTCATAAGTCCTACACCCCTTGAACCGCCAACAACTCTAAATCCATTATGACAGCCGATTAAGACAATGAATACTGCAAAAACAAATGTTTTTAATAATCCTTGCAATAAATCATTGAATTGGGCTGAATTGATTGTTTGTCGGAACCATACTGCGGGATTAAAACCTAAAACAACAATGCCCCACGCTGAACCTCCAAGAAGCCCAAAGATAAGGCCTAAAACAGATAAACAAGGTAAAACAATAAGAAGTGCAAGCATTTTGGGGGCAACAAGATATTGAACAACGTTGATACCCATGCCACGTAGAGCATCGATTTCTTCTTGAACTTTCATTGTGGATATTTCTGCAGAGATAGCCGCACCTGTTCGTGCGGAAACAACAGTTGCGGTCATAATGGCGGCAAGTTCACGAGCAAATCCAATCATAATTAAATTGGCAACATAAATACTTAATCCGAAACTGGCAACCTGTGCTGCTGAAAGCATGGCTATGATTAAGCCTAACAAAAAATTCATTAGACAAACGATTCTAACTGCACGAACACCCATCTCATAAACTTCTTCAATAAACAATTCCCAGCGGAATTTTTTTCCTAATAATGGTGCTAAAATAGTCCAATAAATAGCATCGATACATAAATTTATAAAATCTTTAATTTCGGAAAAAATTATACTATATTTATCAAATATTATGTCGAAAACCCCTGAAGTTGTTCTTGTTTTTAGTGGTTTGTATTCGAATGCTGGTGAAACTATTTCTAATATTTCTTTCACTTTTTCTTTTTCACCAGTCCAGATAAGAGTGCAATGTTTCTTTTTTAATTCCTCTGCGATGTGGAGTATCCATGCACATCCATAGGTGTCTATTGAATCTGTTTGAGATAAATCGATAATAATCTTATCTTTCTTATGAAGTTCTAAATGCTTTATCTGCCTGTATAATTCTTTACCTGAGTTTGAATTGATTTGGGATGGTGCTTTAATCGTAGGGGTTTCCATTATTCATTCCCCCGTATCATGTCAAGAAATTCATCTTCATTTATAATCTTTAATCCTAATTGTACTGCTTTGTCATACTTAGAGCCTGGATTCTCTCCTACCAGCACAAAGTCTGTGTTTTTGCTTACAGATGAAGTAGGTTTGCCTCCTAATTGTTTAATTTTTTGTTCTATTTGGTCACGGGTAAAATTTTTAAGGCTACCAGTCACAACAAAGGTTTTTCCGCTTAGGATATTTTTTTCTGGTGCTATTTCTGTTTTTTCTTCTGACATTCGAAGACCTAATTGTTTTAGGTCGTTTATAAGTTCTATATTTTCTTTCGTTGTGAAAAAGTTTTTTATACTTTCTGCTACAATAGGTCCTACTTCGTTTATAGAAGTAAGTTCTTCTACACTTGCTGTCATTAGGTTTTCAATTGAACAGAAGTGTTCGGCGAGGATTTCGGCAATGTGCTGGCCAACATGTCGTATTCCCAAACCAAAAATTAAAGCACTTATTGGTCTGTTTTTGCTGTTTTCAATTGCATTTAGCAGATTATCCGCAGATTTGCTTCCCATTCTTTCCAGTTCTACCAATTGTTCCTTTTTCAAACGGTAGATATCTGCTATATTTTTTACTAATCCCTTGTTAACTAACTGTTCAACTAAAGCTGGACCTAATCCTTCAATATCCATAGCCCTTCTTTGAGCATAGTGTTGAATTCTCTGTTTTAATTGTGCTGGGCAGTCGATACTTAAACAACGATAAAAGACACCTTCTGGGTCTTTCTGGACATGGCTACCACACTCAGGGCAAATTTCTGGAGGTTTAAATGGTTTTGCATCAGGTGGGCGAAGTTCCAAAATGGGACGTATCACCTGGGGAATAATCTCACCTGCTTTTTGTATTTCGACTGTGTCGCCGACTCGTATATCTTTACGCTCTAATTCTTCAAAATTATGGAGCGTGGCTCGTTTTACTATCGTCCCTGCAAGAAGGACTGGTTCCATTTCTGCCACTGGGGTTAATGCTCCTGATTTTCCTACTTGCACCTTTATATTTAGCAATTTCGTTTTTGCTGTCTCTGCTGGAAATTTATACGCTATCACCCATCGTGGTGATTTGCTGGTAGAGCCTAACAGTTCGCGTATCTTATGTTCATTCACCTTTATAACCATGCCATCTGTTTCATAACCTAAGGAATACCTTTTTTCTCTCCATTCATTACAGCACTTAATAACCTCATTTATATCAGCACAGGCAGTCCAATGTGGATTAACAGGCAATCCCCATTTTTTTAATGTGGTAAGTGTTTCTACATGCGTTTTGCATATATCTTTATTTTGCTCTTCAAACACAATTTCATAGAAAAATACATCTAATTTCCGTTGGGCTACCAAACGTGGGTCTTTTAATTTTAATGTGCCTGCAGTTGTATTCCGTGGATTTCTAAAAGGCTCTTCTCCATTTTCTTCCCTTATCTGGTTCAATCTCTCAAGTTCTTCGTTTCTCATAAATACTTCGCCACGGACTTCTACCACTTTAGGGGCAGAACCTCTTAATCTCAAAGGGACACTTTTAATTGTTTTTACATTTTCTGTTACATCATCACCGCGGAAACCATCACCTCTTGTTGCTGCTCGTGTGTATATCTGACTTTCGTAGGTAATAGAAATTGCCACCCCGTCAATTTTTAATTCAACCACATAACTAATCTTTTCATCTGTTGATAAAGCACGGTGTATTCGCTGGTCAAATTCGCGTATTTCCGCTTCATTATACGTATTATCTATAGACAACATCGGAACTTTATGCTCTACAGACTGAAACTCATCGATTACTTTTCCACCTACACGTTGTGTTGGCGAATAAGGTGTTTGTAATTGGGGATATTCTCTTTCTAAAGCCTCCAGCTCTTTTAATAGCATGTCGTACTCATAATCTGAAATTTCGGGTTTGGCATGGACATAATACAGTTCGTTATGTCGTTCTATCTCATTACAAAGAAATTCATGTTTTTCTTTTGCTTTTACAAATGCGTCGTCAAATAACTCCATACGTGCTACATTCCCTAAAATAAATCTTTTCAAGATATTTTATCATGAAGTTTAAAATATTATTACATCTACACGAGCCTTGTTCTCCCCTGTGGGACGAAAAAGGACGATATCTTTATTTGCATTCTCATTTATTTTTCCTGTTCTAATAAGACCAAAACCTGGCACATCAACCCTTAACCACGATTTCGTTTTTAGTGAGCCTTCCTGAGTAGCGATATTTACTGCAATAGTATTTTGTGATTGGCCAAAGGCAATATCCATTAAGCCATCCCCTGAAAAGTCGTCCACGGCATACGCAACCTGGTCTCTCCCTTCAGGGGCATCCATTGTAATGGATGTTTGATAGTCAGGCTTGGGTAGAAATCCGTTCTCTTTCGCTAAAAACACTTTCGTATCTACTGATAATTTACCCCTAATAAAGAAATTTATGAAGTTTGTTAAGCCAAGAGGAATACTAAATAAAATTAAATCATCTTTCGTATCATTATTGATATCTTTTATCATAGGCAAACACATACTACCTTTAATTTTGTATTCAAATTGTGGCTGTTCTGGATATTCATATTTTCCTGTGGATATATACATGAACACTGTTGTTTTTAAATTAATTGTTCCTTGTGTTTCTGTGAATAGAATATCGGGGACGCCATCTCCATTTACATCTCCCAATCGATATGATACGTCCCATTTCTCAGGATTCTTATGTTGTATCTCAAATTTATAATTGGAACTCCATTTTTCACCATGTGCAATTATTATTTCTTTGTTACCTAAAAATGCAATTGGTTTGGGATTTTCTGCACTTTTATTTAAAGGGTAGACCCCTGGATATTGATAAAATGATGTTAGGTTATTTCCTGGAATGATTTCGTGAAACAGATTTAATGGTAATGAAGTTAATATTTTTAGATTCTTTACTATCGTAATGCCATGCGGTGTAGGAACAAACCATTCGTTATCGCCATCGTTATCTAAATCAAAACATATCTCACGAAAGACCAAGGGTTCTTTTGCATTACATGGAAAAGAATTAACTATATTTATAGTAGTTTTTAATTTTATTTCTCCTTGCTGATAATCATAAATATAAAAACTATCACAATTGCCGAATACAATACATGGCTTACCCTCACATTTTGAGATAAAAACAATAGAGCAGGGTTCATTTATATCAAATATATTGGAAGGATTATTTCCAAATAATGCTGGTTCTTCTCTTTGTAAATAGATAATTATTTTTTTCTTGTATCCATCTTCTTCTGATATAAGAAACACAATATCTTTTCTTCCATCTGCATTTATATCGGTTATGATGGCATCACGAACAATAGGCTCTACATTTAATGTAATAATATCAGGATATGAAATTAATAAAAACCATATACCTGTTATGAAAATTGTCATATTCATACATCATCTCTTTTCATACTATCCGTTTATTTTTACATCTTATCATACCGTTTTATTTAATATGTTCTTTAATCTTTTCTTGTAAGCTATTTGCTTTTTGAAGGATGTTGTTGATTTTGTCCTTTTTTACCTCTGTGATTTCTTCCGCCTCCATTTTATTTAGTAATTCTATGAGTTGGGTTAAATGATTATAAATCCATATAAACATATCTTTGTCATTAGGTAGACGTTTTTTTAAGATGGCAACAGGTGATAGGTCTAATTTATTTTCTTTTATCATCTGTGCAATAACTGGTTCATCAGACATTAATGGATTAATAACCTTCACTTCTGGGTGTTTCGATAAAAATGAGCTTAATAATGATTCGTTGATGCTTTGATTACCTGTAATTTCTTTACATTTCTGGACGAGTTCTTTTATGGGAACCCATGGGTCTGGATTTTCGTCAAGAATAGAAAGACATATTTGTTCAATCGTTTCAATTAGATTCACCTTCAATCTCCTCTAAAAGATTCGTTTCGGTGATTTTTCCATTCATCATATTTATACGAACTGTCTTTATTTCATAGGGTTTGAATATAAGTGGAAACACTAACTGAGCAAAGAAGAGATGTAAATTTGTTGTGGTTTCATAACCATGCGTTTCATAGGCTCGGATAATGAGGTCTTTATTGTTTTCACCCTTTTTTACAACGGAAATTAGAATGTTTTCCGCTTCTGTGCCCAATAGCGTTGCACTCTGTTCTCTATTTCCCTTATGTGTCGGTTCAAGGTGAGCAATTAAAGGCACGTTTAACTCCCATGCTGATTTTACAATCCTTGTTTTTCTCCAATCATCAGCATGAGGGAAAAGTCTTAATTTTTGATGATGCCAGCCTTGGTCTATAATTGGATAATTGGCTTCAGCAGTATATCTATTAGGTTCATGATGAGCATAAGCAGGGCTACGTAGCAATGTTACTCTAATGATATTATCCTTTATATCATAGGCATAATTATCCGTTGTTAACACGGCAAAACCATAAGGTTTGTCATCGATAGTGCCTGACAAATCAACCCATTGTTGAGCTGGCTCTTCTTCCCCATTGCAAGGGCGGACTTGAATTCCATAGGGGACTTCGTATGTGGCGGTGCCATGTCTAATTCTTGTATTTGCAAACCACTTTAAGACGGCATACTTTTCCAACCAGAGAATATCCAATGAAACATCAATATCTGCTATGTCCTTGTATAAGATTATTTCTTGAACAACTTTAGAGTTGTTGTATTCAAATTCTTGAACTATACTTGCAAGCACCTCTCCTCTCTCTTTTATGAACATATCTGTAAGCTTAAACTTTCCTGCTTCTACAGAGTATTCAGACACATCATGACTCCATGTGTCGGAAGAATCAACTATTGGAACTACTTTGGCAGAGTGATTAAGAACGTCGACCTTATGTTGTTTATCATATAATTTAGAAATACCACCTCGAATTGTATCGAATTCAATATACCAATGGTCATTTTCTAATGTGTCCTTCTTTACCTCAGGGGGATGTGGTGGTAAATAAGGTTTTAAGCCCAATTTGTGTATCTCTCTATGAGTTTCACACTCAGACCTTGCAAAATAAACCCTATAACCCATTGATGGGACATCCGCTATAAACACGTACTTTTTTGAACCTGGAAAACTTGATTGAATGGTCTGAATAGGACAACAATTTTGTTCATCATCTACTAACTCTACATTATCAACATTAAGCCCTCTTTTTATAATCTCTGGAACGTAAACAGGTTGCTTTACAGGCCAGGCAAGAGGATTAATAACAATGATTGGATTTCCCTCTCCTTTTGTATTTATACGTTGGGCTATCTTCTGCATAGTTTGATTGATAATAACATCCGCTCGATGTCTTCCAGCCCCTAACTGGTCTCTCACATCTTGGTAGGCTTCATAAATACTTGTTCCTGCCAAAATATCATGAAATTGGTTAAACAAAAGGTCTTTCCAAATAGCCTCAAATATATGTTCTGGATAATCGACTTCCTTTAATAGCCAGCCAGCGGTAGCGAATCGTTCTGCTAAAAGAATTTTATGCTCTGTTTGACGATTTAACTTTTTAATCTCTGTGAGGACGCTATAACAACCTCTGGCATGATGCTGTAGTTCCCCATGTATAGATGGGATTTTCTTTGTATGTTTTAATAGTTTTTCAAAATAATTTTCAAGGGTTGAGAAGTAGAATGCATATCTATTAAGTTCTTTTTGTCGTTTTATAATGGTTTCTATTGTATTTCGTGTTGGACCGCCACCATGATTGCATACACCCAAAAAGCACAGAAAATCGGTTTGGTTTTTATTCCAATATTTATATTTAGTGATGTTATTAACTTTTCTCATTACTTCATCCGTTTCTCCACCATAGCTTTCTGGTATTACAGATGCAATCACAGAAGAACCGTCATTAGAGTACCAACGGAACGTAGTTCCCTCGGGGTATTCTTTTTCCGTGTCTGGGGAAGGACGCATATAAACATAATATTTAATTCCCAGTTTTGAGAATATTTGGGGTAGTGTTCCAGCATGGCCAAAACTGTCAGGGGCAAATGCTACTACTGCTTTTTTCTTAAACACTTTTTGAAAAAATTTCTGGGAATACAAACCATGTCGGACAAAGGATTCACCACATGGCAAATTACAATCAGGTTCAACATAAAAACTACCGACAATTTCCCAACGTTTTTCATCTACTCTCTTTTTTATTTTTTCAAATAGTCCTGGTGCTGTATTCATGATGCACTCATAAAAGAAAGAACTTCCAGCAGTAAAGGTTAACTGTGGGAACTCTTCCATCAGATTTAATACACTTGAAAATGTGCTTCTAACTTCGGTAAACCCTTCCGTCCACCTCCATAACCACACAGGGTCTATATGAGCATGTCCTATAAAATGTATTACTTTTTTCTTGGAATCTTGTTTCATATTTACACCCTCATTTTTTATCCTTATATTTTATATCATACATTATTAAAGTGCTTTACTTATAATACTTGTTTATCTATCTATCGAAATATTATTTTAAGTAAATTTGTTAAACATAGCGGATTTCAAATAACACAAACCAAGAAAGGAAAAAGATATGAGAAATATTTATTTACTATACCGTTTCATTATTAGTTTATTTGTTTCGTTTGTTTTGGGTTTAATACCTCAAAAAAACATTTCCGCAGAACAAAGAAGTAAGGATACTCCACTAAAATTTAAGGTTAAGTCCATTAGTGGGGAAGAGATAGATTTAGCCCAATATAAAGGTAAGGTGGTTATGATTGTTAATACAGCATCAAGATGTGGTTTTACTCCACAATATAAACAACTTGAAAGTATATATCAGAAGTATAAAGATAAGGGATTTGTTATTCTTGCCTTTCCTGCAAACAATTTTATGAATCAGGAGCCAGGAAGCAGTGAAGAAATTAAAACATTTTGCGAAATTAACTATAAAATAACGTTTCCTGTATTTGAGAAAGTCTCTGTTGATGGGGCTGACATTTGTCCCTTATATAAGTTCCTCACCTCTGAAGATAATGCCCCTTTTAGTGAGAGTATCAAGTGGAACTTTACTAAGTTTCTTATCGGTAAAGATGGCAAAACAGTTGCTCGTTTTGAGCCTAAAGTAAAACCTGACGATTCTTCTGTAATTGAAGTAATTGAGAGAGAACTTGATAAAAAATGACCTATTATGCCTTACTAATTTTCGGCTGGTCTAATATATATTTTTCTATCTAAAACTTTTTGTATGATTATTTTGTTTTTAAGTTCGGGATTATTGGTTACAGAATCAACAATATGAACGATGGGACCATCATAATAAAGTTTGTACTTAATTCTCTTTTTTGATTCGAATAAAACCTCTGTTTGACATCCATACGTTATTGTTTCCAATAAATCCATTACATTCTTTGCAATCATATTATCCTTGAAATTCTCAAAATAGATATATATATTCTTTTTATCGTCGTCCTTACTCAAGCCTGCTAAAAATGAGTACGTAACAATTTTTGGGATAGATTTTAATGCACAGTCTTCTGCAGTTTGTATCATTCCTTCTTTATAATCCTTACTCTGAACGGACGAACTTATATTAAAAGCATTGATAAGTTTCCCATCTTCACTATGAAAGATTTCTATAGTTAAAATACATCTACATTTTGCAACTTGACTATCAGGCATATTTTGCATTATTTCGTATTTGTTTACTCCTAAAATAACCACATCTGCTTCCTGAGATAGGGCTATTTGTTTCTTTCCATCTAATCCTTGATTTATAAGTATATTTATCTCTTTGGAACTAATTCCTTCCTTATTTAAATTTATCTTTTCAACTGAAAATTTTAAGTTCTTTAATTTTTGTTCAATTGCATTGAAAGAGACTTGTGATTCTTCATAAATAATATTATCTGAATCCGTTGTATTTGAATTTAAGATTAACAACGAAATAACGGGTAAGTCTGGGGTATAGGGAATTAAACACGTTGCGACATCTTTATCAATAGACTCTTCATCCAACTCAACCTCTAATTCTATGGTTGCTTTGTCATTTATTGTGTTTTCATTCAAAATCTTAGCATTTTTTATATACACTGATGATTTATTCAAAATAGGTTTGAGGTAATTTAAATAGGCTTCGGGCAGAAATGAGAGGATATATCTTTCAATTGCATTTTTTTGTGCTTGCTCAACAGCCATTTGTCGAACTAAGTAGGAAGGTCCAACCGCATAACCTTCAGAGCGGAGTTTTATTGGTTCTGAATTATCTTCACCACTGGCAAGAAATGTTAGGCATGCATACAAAAGAAAAATTAAAGTAAAAAATTTTTTTATCGTAGAATAAAATCCCGTTTTGATAAATATCATTCACGGCCTCGGAAAATAATTAAAATTCGTATTAATTGAAGTATAGCACTTGCTGCTGCAGCTACATAAGTTAAAGCGGCTGCATTTAGGACCTCTCTAACCCCTGCCAATTCATCTTGTGTCAATACATTTCCATTAGCTAATATTTTTATAGCACGTCTGCTTGCGTTAAATTCAACTGGTAACGTAATAACAGTAAAAAAGACCGCCGCTGAGAATAGATAAATTCCGACATTAATTAACCATTGTGCATGGATACCAGCATGGGTTAAAAGAAAACCTATAAATATAATTGGAAAGGCTAAATAGGAACCTATAGAACTTATAGGGTATATGAATTGTCTGACCTGCATTGGTGCGTAACTTCTTGCATGCTGAATAACATGACCTAATTCATGGGCAGATATTCCTATAGAGGCAATACTATTCCCGTAATATACGGGTTCAGAAAGTCGAACCGTTTTGCTACTCGGGTCATAGTGGTCTGTTAATTCACCTGAAATAGGTTCAATGCCAACATCTGAAATACCTTCTTTATCAAGAATCCATTGGGCAACCTGGGCACCAGTTATTCTCTGACGATTTGGAATGGACATATATTTTTTGTATGCATGTTGAACCTTCATCTGAGCCCATAGTGCTAATATTATTGCGGGAATTAATAGTAAATCAGCTGGATGGAAAAAGTATATTGGCATAAACTCCTCCTTTTAATTATAGTTAATACGATATTTACTTATTATAATACGATACTGGGATGTAAAAAGTTGATAACTTTTATTTCTTAATTTGTTGATTTTGGTTTAACCCAACTGTTGGAGATTGTTGAGGAATGTGTTGTTGCTGTTGTTTTTTCATTATACAATTTCCGTTGAAAATGGCTCCCTCCTGAACACTAATCCATTTTAAGGCTATGATATCCCCATTAAGTTTTGCAGACTGCAATAATTTCACTCCGATTTCCGCTTGAACACTCCCATTTACTTGTCCAGAGATAACTATCCTTTGACCCGAAATGAGTTCTGCTTGAATTTTACTATTAGGACCAATTTCAACATCATTTGTAGATTCGATTTTACCTTCCACGATACCGTCTATCGAAGAGGATAATGCTTTTATACTACCTTTGACTTCTGCTGTTTTACCTAAAATAAGATTTCCTTTAACTAAGATATTCCCGTTGATTTTACCGTAAATTTCTGCATCACATTCACCTCTTACAGAGCCTTCAATATATACATTTTCAGGGATTATCATAACTTTTAATCCTGTTTTTGTTGGTTTTGGGATATTTATATTTTCACTGTCGCCTGTTTTTGGAGTGGTAGTTTGCGGAGCGGATGTTGATTTTTCCGTTTCCACTTTTGGTTGTTGTTGCGGTTTCGTTTCGTCTTGAGGTGTTCGATTTGCCTGAAGAACCTCATTCCATTGGCGAAACCTTAATTTACCGAATAACGTTTTTGATTCTTTTTTGTCCTCGTCTTTACTCATGATGACCAGTCCTTTTAGACGAGTTTAAATTTAGTTGAAAAAGATTATAACAAATTATAACAAATTGAAAGTATTTTATCATCTTTTGAAATCCATGATATAATTATATGTTATTTTTTATAGATGGATAATCACGATGAATACCAAAACGACAGATAAATTACAATTTCCAGAATGGATTCGATTTAGGATTCCTAATACAAAGGAACTTAATGAGGTCTACAATTTTCTTTCGAAAAATAACATATCAACGGTTTGTAAGAGTGCTCTATGTCCGAATCGAGGTGAGTGCTGGTCACGGCGGACTGCTACCTTTTTGTTATTAGGAGAGATTTGTTCAAGAGCATGTGTATTTTGTTCCGTCTCGAAAGGCCGTCCTTTGCCTCCAGACCCTTTAGAAAAAGATAGAATTATTGAATGTATAGAGTTTATGAACCTTCGTTATGTTGTTCTCACCATGGTTACACGTGATGACCTCAGAGACGGAGGAGCCAAGCACATTGCGGAGGTTATCAAGGAGATAAAAAGAAAGTTTCCGAAGAAAAAAGTAGAGATTTTAGCATCAGATTTTCAAGGGGATAAACACGCAATCCAAACAGTTCTATCCTCTAATCCTGACGTTTTTTCCCATAATGTAGAAGTAGTTAACCGCCTTTGTTCTAAGGTAAGAGACACGAAATGTTCTTATGAGCGTTCATTAAATGTTTTAGAAACTGCTAAAAGTTTTGATGCACATATCATTATAAAATCAGGATTCATGGTTGGATTAGGAGAAACTCAGGAGGAAGTTCTACAAACATTAACAGACCTTTCAAAAGTAGGTTGTTCAATAGTTACAATTGGACAATATTTACAACCGACTAAAAGGCAGGTACCAGTATCAAGGTTTGTTTCACCGAATGAATTTGAGTTTTACGCTCATTGGGCAAAGGAGCACCTATCCTTAACAGTGATTGCGGGTCCTGAAGTTCGTAGTTCTTATCATGCTGATTTCTGGTGTGACAATACAAAAGGAGGTTGAGTATCTATGGATTTTTATGTTTATATTCCAGATGAAGCAAAATCAGATGAACCAGATGATAAGGTTCAAGTTTCGCAGTGGTTTTACAAGTTAGAAGACGTTATTCAAAAAGAAACAGATTTAGTAGAGATATGTACAGATAAGGCTGTATATATAGTTACTGCTCCTGTGTCTGGCAGACTTAAAGAGATACTTGTACAGGAGGGAGAATATTTTAGTCCGACCAATCCTATGTGTATAATAGATACCGATTTGTATTAAATACATATGAAATGAATCCTGTTGATGAGGAGATTCTCATGAAGTTAAATGTAGGTGTTATTGGTGCTGGAACGGTAGGTGGAGGTGTTATACATCTCTTGCTAAATCACTATGAACATATAAAAAATCAAACAGACGTTGAATTAGAATTAAAACACGTTGTTGAAATTAAACCAGAATTATTAAAACCTTTTGATTTAAACAATGTTACTGTTTCTGCAGATATTGATTCTCTCCTAAACAATCCTGAGGTGGATGTCGTTTGCGAACTTATAGGAGGATTAGAACCAGCAAAGACATTTATTATCAAATCATTAAAAGCAGGGAAACATGTAGTAACAGCGAATAAAATGCTTCTTGCAAAATATGGTACTGAGCTATGTGAAATAGCGGAGCAATCTGGAAAAGAATTAAAATTTGAAGCTTCCGTTGGAGGTGTTATCCCTATTATTAAAACGTTAAAAGAGGTTCTATCTACCACACATATCGAAGCGGTATACGGTATAGTAAATGGAACATGTAATTACATTTTAAGCCGTATGACCTATGAAGGACTTGATTTCCAAGCCGTGTTAAAAGAAGCACAAGCGAACGGTTATGCGGAAACTCCACCTGATTTGGATATTGAAGGATTTGATACGGCTCATAAATGCCAGATATTAGCAAGTCTCTGTTTTGGCACTCCTGTTAATCTTGATGAAATTTATATTGAAGGTATTACCAAAATAACATATAGTGATGTTTCGTACGCTAATGAGATGGGCTATGTGATTAAACTTCTTGCCATTGTTCGTAAAATAAATGGTGAGATAGAAGCACGTGTACATCCAACTTTTGTTCCCCAAAATCACCTTCTTGCTTCTGTTCGTAATGAATTTAATGCGATATATGTTGAAAGCGATTCTGCAGGACCAACTTTATATTACGGGAAAGGTGCTGGGAGATTTCCGACCGCAACTGCGGTTATTAGTGATTTGTTAGATATTGCACGTAGAAAAAATTCTCCTACTTCTCCACCATTTATTTATTACCATAATCTAAATATTCGGGATATGGGGCTACTTCGTAGTCGTTATTATTTGCGGTTTACTACGAAAGATTATCCTGGAGTGTTAGGGCAAATCTGCACTATTTTGGGAAAGCATCGTGTTAGTATTTCCTCATGTCATCAAAAAGAAACCTTACAGTATCATGAAGCACTTCCAGTTCATGTCGTTATTATGACCCATGATTCATTAGAATCCAGTGTGCAGTCTGCAATATTAGAAATAGACAAGTTAGAATGCATTGTTGAACCTACACAGTTAATACGAGTTTTGTAAAAACCTAAACTGATGGAGTATTTTTATGCAAAATATAGGTATTATTGAGCGATATCGGGAGTTTTTACCTATCAATATTAATACCCCTATTGTAACTTTAAATGAAGGGGGAACACCTTTAGTAAAAGCACCGACACTAAGTTCAGCAATACATCCAAAGATTAATATATGGCTCAAATACGAGGGATTGAACCCAACAGGTTCTTTTAAGGACCGTGGAATGACTGTCGCAGTTACGAAAGCCAAAGAGGAAGGCTTTAAGGTGATAATGTGTGCATCTACAGGGAATACTTCGGCATCAGCTGCTGCTTATGCGGCACGAGCGGGTATTCAATGTGCTGTCCTTATTCCTGAGGGTAAAATTGCTCTGGGAAAATTATCACAAGCCATGATACATGGTGCAAAAGTTATTCAGATAAAAGGAAACTTTGATGATGCACTCCGATTGGTTCGAAAAATCTGTAGTGAATATCCTATCGCTCTTGTAAATTCGGTTAACCCTTACCGAATTGAGGGACAGAAGACAGGGGCATTTGAAATTGTAGATTCTTTTAATGGATTTGCTCCAGATTTTCAAGCCATGCCCGTTGGGAATGCTGGGAATATTACAGCGTATTGGAAAGGATATAAGGAATATTACCAGATAGGTAAGGCAAAGAATTTGCCTAAAATGTTAGGTTTTCAGGCGGCAGGTTCAGCACCTATCGTTTTGGGACATCCTGTTGAAAATCCGCAGACCTTTGCAACTGCAATCCGAATTGGCAATCCCGCAAGTTGGAAGGGTGCTGAAAATGCAAGGGATGAGTCGGGTGGTGTTATCGGTATGGTTACTGACCATGAAATCAGAGAAGCCTACAAATTGTTAGCCCGAACCGAAGGTGTTTTTGCAGAACCAGCAAGTGCTGCGAGTATAGCAGGGGTTATTAAACTTTCCGAAAATGGTTATTTTGATAATCAAACACCATTTGTAGGTGATAAATTACAAATTGTGTGTATTCTAACGGGACATGGGCTAAAAGACCCAGATAATGCGATAGCTGTGGCAGAGCAACCAATAACAGTAGAACCCAAAGAGGAAGAGATACTAAACACGCTTAATCTTGTGGAAGAAGTGAAGATTTAGTCATTATCAATTAAGAACTAAAATCCAATGCTAATGTAATTATCTTTTTAGGTTCTGCGGATAACTGCACTGTATTGTTAGTAATAGATACTTTATTAACATCCTCTTCATTTAGATTTGTACACCACACATCCGTAATAGGTAGGTTAAACTTTATTGTACTTAATACCTGCCTCTCTGATGGGTTATAAAAGCGAACAATAAGCCTATTATTCCTATCTTCTGCTAATTTTAATGCAGTTATCTGGAGTGGTTCACCTTCTATCTCTAAAAAACTCTGGGATAAAGGTAAATGTCCCCCCTTTATTGGTCCTGCTTGAACAGGTTCTAAATTTGCATTTAATTTCTCGGCTTCCTTAATAACGCCATTTTCCCATGTGCCTTTATGGGGATATATAGAATAGGAAAATTCAAGTTCGCCAAGACACTGTGATAGTTCCATTTCTGGGTAAACATCCCATCTACCAAAAATAGGTGCATTACGAAACGTAAAGGCACGGAATAAAGTTATTGCTACTGGCCGAATAGGTTCATCCATAACCTCATACTCTCGCAAACCACAATTATTTATCACTGCAAAGCCTATTTCTCCATCAGAGACATCGACAAAGCGATGCATCGGATATTGTGGATTTGGCCTTCCATAATATGGATTATCGGTTGAAACATGGATAGGTCTACGGACAACATCAAAAGCCATTTCTGCAAAACTATGTGTTGCTTTTTCAAGTCCTGTCGGGAATATAAGCCTTAAACGGTGATTTCTGGCATTATTTTTCACCTTTGTAGTGATTTCTAACTGACGACTTCCCTTCCTTAACGTAAAATAACTTGTTATGTCTAAGGGGACTTTTTCTTCTTTACGTTTTGTATAATTCTTCTCTGCTTCTCTGTCTAATTCAGTTATATTTCTTTCGAGACCAGATGGTATGTTCATCACATAGTCAATACGTATTCGAGTTAATAAATGCCCATTAACTTCAACTACAAATTTAGCAGGGGAAGCATAGGAATATATCGTCTCGTTCTCGTCTGGTTCCATGTGTATCCATGAATGCCCAGTTTCACCTGTATCTTCAAAGTAATGCAGATTTGTAAATTTACTACCCGTTTCCTTATCCGTTAGATTAAATGTTCCGTCATTATTAAACGTTATGTACAGATACTCATTTTCTAAAATAAATGGGGTCTTAAAAATATTGTTGACTTCTATAGGTGGGTTGTTCTCTGCTGGTTTAACGTAATATGTCTTATACCCTAATGCTGGTATATTATTAACATCAACATGGGTAAGAAATCGTTTTGACCTTAATTCAATAGATATGTCTTGAAGATTTCTGACGAGGGTTCCAGTCTCGAATTGCTCTTGTACTTGCACGCTACATACGGTATTCGTTTCTGGGTCTATAATTTCGAAAGATTCATAACCCATATTTTCAGGGACATCAATATACACAGATAAAACGTGGTTGCGTTCAAATGGGCTTGGATTAAACACTACAAACACACTCTCTTTTACTGGGACATTCGATAGATTGATTTTAGAGTAGATATGTTGTAGTGCACGACGCATTAATCCTTCACTAATAATAGAGATTTGTTCTGCTCGTGAAAGAGCATCCTTCTCCATTTGGTCTATTCCACCACCCGTAATTGTGTCATGAGGATGATTTTGTAATAGGAGTTTCCATGCACGTGTCAATGCATTTCTAAAATATTCTTTACCTAACACATTCGATATAGCACACCATGGTTCTGCACCTCGTTGTAACATCATTTCGGATTGATGATTTGCCTTTTTTACTCGGAATCGCGCACTAATAACATCTCCCATAAGGTGGGTCCATTTTCCTGTTGCTCCAGGGTCTCTACTTTCTCCATAAATTACGGTTGGATTCTTAACACATTCTCGCATTGCCTGCATAAATTCTTCTAAATTTGATAGACGAATCTCATGTTCAGGCAAAAGTTTTTGGCAAAGTTTAATAATCTCGGATTCCTTTTCATCAGGAGAAGAACTGTCAAACCCTTCCATACAACATATATGAGGTGTAGTAAAATGTTGTGATTCGTCGTTGACTAATTTTTGAAGTTGTTCTTGAATGGGTTCTACATTCCACATCTTGTTCGAAGGGTCTGTAATGTAATAATGAGCTCGGGGTCTACTTGTAGAAGCAAGACGTAAAGGACCTGCTCCTCTATCCCAGTTATAAAATGCATAGACATCATCGGAGCCATAACGTAACACGCGATAGACGTAAATGTAATAACTGAAACGACTCAAACATCCAAAACGCATTCCTAATAATCGAGACCCGTCAGGTCCTTCAAAAATAAATTCGCTTTTAGGTGTATTTATTCCTCGATAGAAAATAATTGTATCGATTCCAAAACCATTGTATATTTGAGGCATCTGTGATGTTTGTCCATAACTAAAAGGGGTATAACCAATTTTTGATACTTTCCCGAAAGATTGGGCAACTCGATGTCCTATTAATAAATTACGAACTAACGACTCGCCGTTAACAATGAATTCTTCTGGTAATGAGTACCAAGGACCGATAATAAGTTTTCCAGACTGAACGAGGTTAACAATGTCTTCTCGTTTTTCAGGTCTTAATTCAAGATAATCTTCAAGGCAAACAGTCTGGGAGTCTAATGTAAAGGAATGAAAATCAGGGTCTTTCTTTAAAATCTCTATCAATTGGTCCATAAATTCGACTAATAAAAGTCGCGTTTCCTCAAATGGATATACCCATTCTCTATCCCAATGGGTATTAACAACGACATGGATGATTTTCTTCTCTTGATTCATAAGTGTGGTAACCCCTCATTATCATTGTTTTGTGCATATAGACTTTTTATATTATTTTTGTAGAGAACTCTTATTGCTGTTCTTGTTGGGAAGAAGATTCCACTGGTTCACTGACGGTTTTCTGGGTCTCTAAATTTCCAGTATTTTCTTTCACTTCATCTTTTGTAGTACCTTGCTGAGTTTCTTCTTCTTTCTTTTCTTCAGGGAATAATTCAGGATGCTCTGTTTTTATTTTTTCGAGGGCACTTTTTGCTTTATTTGCAATTGATGAATCTGGGAATTCTTCTTGTTGCTTTTTATATTCTTCAATCGCTCCTTTTAAATCCTCCTTTGCTTCTAAAACACGGGCGATATTAAATGATTGTCTTTTCGCTATATACGAATTACTCCACTTTTCTTTAATTTCTTTATAAATATTGATGGCATTATCATAGTTCTTTCTTAATTCTTCCAAGTAGCCTAATCCTTCACGTGCATTAGGAACCCATTCGGATTGTGGATATTTATCACAAAGTTTTTTCCAGACGTTTTCCGCCTCGTCAAGTTTCCCTAAAGCCATTGCTGTTTCGCCATATACATATAAAATTTCGGCTGATAACGGTGCATTTATATCCAATAATGGTTTAAGTGCATCCAGTCGTTCTTGCAAATCCTCTTTTAAGACAGCACTGGCATACTTTGTCATTACATCTTTTGTTTTTGATGATTTATAGGACCCATAAAATCCACCGATGATAACGCACAACAAAATAAATAACACTGAAAAAGAATAAAGGTAAATATTCTCTTTAATGTGAGCCCACCATAAAAGTAATTGGTTTTTAGGCTCTTCCATATTGGGCATGATGTCTTTTACTTCTGTCTTTCTTTTTTTCTGTCTACGAATTGGCATAGATAAAAATCCCCTTCATATTTGTTTATTAATGTTATTAAGTTAAGAATTATACCGATATACTCAGGGGTAGAACAAAATCACAAAAGAGGACTCCAAGAAATAATTTTCCATCCATCGGACTCTTTTTGTAATGTGATGATTACTTTCCCCTGAATATTTACAGGAACTCCTTGCACAGGGTCAAAAGGCTCTGCAATAGTTCCAAATGTATCGATAACTGTCGCTTTATTACCTTCTATGTTTATTTCTGGTGTTGCTCTTGTAATACGTATAACTCTGTAATCTCGAATAATACCTTGCAAATATTCTCTAATATCATTGTATTTTCTATTTTGTTCGTCTCTATAATCCAATGAAATATAATCCATTGCTTTTCGTAATTGTTTCCTTTCAACCAGTCTCTCAACGGAATCAAGAACAGAAATTATTTGCTCTCGCTCAGATGAGGCAGATTTATTTAAGAGAGGAATATCTATCCTTTTAACAGTATTACAGGAAGTTAAAATAAAAGTACTTCCCGCAATACTTAAAAGTAATAATATGCCTATAAATCTTAAAGAAACAATAACACGGCTCATTTATAATTATTCAGAAGGTGTTAATGTTGTAATTAGCTGTTTCGGTCTTCCAATTCCTCGAGAACGTATATTAACTTGAAGTTTTCTTCCCTCTTTTGAATAATTTAGTTGTATTCCATCTCCTTGGATAACATTATCCAATTTCCACCCATTTTTGGGGCATTCTTTAATATAAAACTGGGCAATATCATTTACATCTGCTCTGATGTTGTATACCATCCGACCTACTTGCATAGTGCTCGATTCATATACATACGAACGGTCAAAATCTTCTTTTACCTTATCTGGTAACGGAACGTCTTTAAATCGCTGAGTTCCTGGCACAAGAGTTGTAGTTCCTTCTGGCAATCCAGTTGATGTTTCCGCCTTCGTCTCATCTAACAGTTCCACAGGAGGCGGTTGGTCTTTATTCTTCTTCCACGGCATAGAACCACAGCCAGAAGATAAAATTAATATTGAGAATAGGGACAAAACAATTAAAAACGTTGAGAATTTTCTTACACTCATGATATATACCTCCTGAGTTAATTTAACAAATTTTATTAAAGCATATAAAAATAGATAGGGAATATTCAAGCGAATTATGGTCCATTGACATTTATTGTAGGCGGTCCTTCTTTTCCTGTTGTTTTTTCATAATAACCTTTGCCTGAGCGAACATACTTTGTAAAACCTTTTTCAGCAAGGTTTTTGTCACTTAACATTTGTTTTGCCATCCGTTCATTAGCCCAACCTGCAATATGTGCAGGCTTAAATATCCGAATTACTTTTTCGCCTGTTTGTGGATGGAACTGTAAAGGAGGCTCACCTGCCTTTTGAAACACTTCGATAATTTCACCTTCGCTACCGTCCTCGTGAATTACCTGATATGTGTATAAAGGCATGTTCATTCCTCCTTTCTGAAATTATGTTTTGTTTCATAACTTCAGAGGATGTTTCTTTTCAAATTGGTCTATTAATTTTTCAAATCGCAATGTGAGACCTATCTGGTCCCATCCATTTAATAAACGTTCCTTTAAGAAGGAATGGATGTCAAAATGCATTTGTTCCCCATCTGGCTTGGTAATTTGTTGATTTATTAAATCAATCTTTAATGTATACCCCTCTTTAGCACGAACTTCATTGAATAATTGCTCGATTATTTCTGGTGACAAGGTAATAGGTAAAATTCCGTTATTAAAACAATTATTGTAAAAAATATCGGCAAATGAAATAGCCAGAATACAACGGAAACCATAGTCCTTTAATGCCCATGGTGCGTGCTCCCGTGACGAACCGCAACCGAAATTGTCACGTGTCAATAAAATAGTAGCACCTTTATAACGTGGTGCATTCATCTCAAATTGCGGATTGGGTGTTTTCCCATCATCGAGATAACGCCAATCATAAAAAAGGACATCTTCATAACCTGTTCTCTGTATTCGTTTCAAAAATTGTTTCGGAACTATCTGGTCTGTATCTACATTTCTCGCATCTAAAGGTGCGACAATTCCTTTTAATACAGTAAATTTCTCCACTGTTCTATCTCCTTTTATTCATTAAATTTCCATTTACGAATATCAACAAAATGTCCAGTAATAGCACAGGCTCCAGCCATGGCTGGACTAACAAGGTGTGTGCGTCCTCCTTTACCTTGACGACCTTCGAAGTTACGATTTGAAGTGGAGGCACAACGTTCACCAGGATTCAAGCGGTCATCGTTCATTGCGAGGCACATGGAGCAACCTGGTTCTCTCCATTCAAAACCTGCTTCTATAAAAATATTGTGTAATCCTTCCTGTTCCGCTTGTCTCTTTACTAACATCGAACCTGGAACAATTATTGCCTGCTTTATTCTCTTATTAACTTTATAACCCTTCACAACCTTTGCCACTTCTCGTAAATCCTCAATCCTTCCATTTGTACAGGAACCAATAAATATCTTATCTACTTCGATGGCTTCGATAGGAGTTCCTTCTTCAAGACCCATATATTGGAGGGCTTTGTTAACCGCATTTCTGCGGTTTGTATCCTGTATCTCATTTAACACAGGAACCCTGCCTGAAATAGGAACAACCATTTCGGGAGATGTTCCCCATGTTACTTGCGGTTCTACATCCTTAGCATTAATGATTATTGTTTTATCATAAGAACAGCCAGAGTCAGATGCCCATGACAACCAGAGTTTTATCAGTTCTTCTTCGGGGATATGTTTTGGAATATAAGGTCTTCCTAATAAATATTTCACAGTCGTCTCATCAGGAGAAATTAGCCCTGCTCGTGCACCTGCCTCTATGGTCATATTGCACAAAGTCATACGACCTTCCATAGAAAGGTTTCTAACAACTTCTCCTGTGTATTCAATTACATAACCCGTGCCCCCATCTGTTCCTATTTTCCCGATAATATGCATAATAAGGTCTTTTGCAGTAACACCTATAGGTAGTTTGCCTGTGATACAAATTTCCATTGTCTTAGATTTTCTTTGCAATAATGTTTGCGTAGCAAGGACATGCTCCACTTCACTTGTTCCAATACCAAACGCAAGTGCACCAAAAGCACCGTGTGTTGAAGTATGAGAATCTCCACAAACAATCGTCATCCCTGGTTGTGTTAATCCTAACTCCGGACCCACAACATGAACTATCCCATTTCGTGGGTCATGCATATCAAAACACTGGATACCAAATTCCTTGCAATTATCTTTTAATGTCTCTACCTGTAACGCAGACATCGGGTCTGCAATCGGTTTATCACGATTCGTTGTCGGTATATTATGGTCCATCGTAGCAAAAGTCAAATCGGGACGACGCACTTTTCTACCTGTAATTCTTAGTCCTTCAAATGCTTGCGGTGACGTTACTTCATGGATATAGTGCCTGTCGATATAAATAATAGGGTCCTGGTCATCAGGTGTATGAACCAAATGTGCATCCCATATCTTTTCATAAATGTTTTTTGGCATTGCATTTCCTTTCTTATTTATAAATATAATCTTACTCTTTACAATTTTATTTCATCAAGAAGGGATAATATTATAACAAACTTTATTCATATCTTTCCTTTTATAAATTACCTTGTTATCTATCTATAAATTCTCTTTATCCTTTATGTCAAAAACCCTCCTTTTATTCATACATTACAATTTGCGTATTTCTTGGCATAATTTTTTATGTGGAGGATATATAAAAGATGAAGAACAAAGTTTTGAGACAATTTAATCTTAAAAAGAACATAGATATTCCTAACAACTTTGAAAAAATCATGTCTTATAAATTACCATGGGCAACTCCTGCCCGTGAGGGATTATATGTAGGGGCAGACCTGTGTGTCTACCCTGAAGAGTGAATGGATGTAACGGGATTATCCCTACTCCCGAATGGATTGATTACACTACAATCATCATT
>ERZ795060.1101-NODE-1101-length-32989-cov-8.671950_pt1 | contig 32989 bp, 19 predicted proteins | sample MGYA00375144_ERZ795060 | MGnify/ENA primary metagenome ERZ795060 (study PRJEB30189, sample SAMN05720157) | activated sludge metagenome | isolation source: anaerobic digester from wastewater treatment plant | place: Japan | collected 2015-05-15 ...
TGCTATTTTTGCTGTTTCATCATCTGTTTGTTCTTTTCTAAAAAATTATTAAATTTATATTGACAGATAATTTTATATTTTAATAAAATTAATATATTAACATCTGCAAAAAGGAGTTATAATGAAAAAAAAATATTTTCTTTTTTTATTATTTTTTTTTCTCTTTTCTTTTAACCTTTTTTCTTATCAGGTATTAATATCAGAAAATTTTGATGGTTCTGAATTTCCACCTGCTGGTTGGATTATTGGACCAGGAACTGATACTTATACTACAAATCATAGTTCACCTTATAGTGTTCGTTTTAATGCAAATGGTGATTCATTGATTACACCTTTATTAAATAATCCTGATACTATTTCATTTTATATTTATTCTGCTGCTGGAACGCCTGTTAGTTTTCTTATTGAAAAATCTGATACTATTACAACTGGCTGGACTACTTTATTAGAAATTACTGATGATTTAAAGAGTAAATTTAATTATTATTCAATTGATTTATCTTCATTTTCAAATATTTATATTAAGTTCAGACGAAATACAACTACTTCAAAATATTATTATATAGATGATGTTGTAATAACAGCACGCGAAACACAAGCACCTACATCAGAACTTGAAAAACCTGTAATATTATCACCTACCACTTCTCTAAATTATAATACTGGTGGTTTTACAATTTCACAGATAACTTTAAGTGGAACAGCAGCAATTGGCTGCACTGTCTCTCTTTTTTTAAATAATTTATTTTTATTTGATTCTCCAAATTTACAATCTATAAATTGGTCTTTTCTTATTAGTATTAATTCTGGCTTAAAAATAAATGATACAAATATTATTGCAGTTCGCGCTGATAGTGCTTCAATCTATTCTGACACTGCTTATTTGAATTTAATTATTGATACATTACCACCAATTCAAAAAACACAATTAAATATTCCAAATTCAACAAATGCTATCGTTAATTTTAATGTTGATATTTTTGCTGACTCTTCTTTAATTTCAACTTATATCGTTGAATTATCAAAAACGAGTTCTTTTACAACAATAATTGATTCTTATCAATCATCAACACCACAAATAACATCAAATCCATTATCAGAAGATACATATTATATAAGAGTGAAAGCAATTGATATTTTTGGACAGGCGAGTGAATATTCAAATGTTGATGAATTTCAAATCCAGAAAATAAAAGTTGTAATAAATGAAATAAATTCTGATAACACACAATCAGGTGGAGCAGAAGATGCGAATGGAGATGGCGTGTGGGATGATAAAGATGATTTTATTGAAATTTATAATTATGGTGATGTAGCAGTTGATATTTCAAACTGGAAATTAAGTGATAATGATACAAATTCTTATGAATTTACTTTTCCAGCAGGCACAATTATTGAACCAAAAGAATTTATTACAGTGTTTGGTGGTACAGACACTTCTATTATTAAAAATATTTCAGGAAAATATTTTGGTTGTAATGGTTTAAGTATAAATGCTACTTCTGCTGATACTGTTTATTTATTTGATAATAACAATAATGTAATTGATTCGTATGCTTATACAACTTCTGGAAATGCTGAAATAGATGCAGACCAATCAATTACACGCTACCCTGATGGCACTGGCTCTTTTATAAAGTCTTCTTTAGTTCATCCTGCTAAAAAAAGAGTAACACCAAATCGACCATATAATGATATGGATGGTTTTTTAAATGCTTCTATTACACCATCATCAATGACATCAGGAATTTTTTTTGAAATAAAAATTGATTTAATAGCAGAAACAAATACTGGCGGAGGAACAATTGCTATTATTTTACCTTCTTATTTTCCTGCTTTTTCTTTAAATAGTGATGATTCAGGTTATTTTACATTTTCAGGTTCAAAAGCGATACAGACTTCAAATTTTCAATTGCAATCAAATATATTATTTATAACATTGCCAGATTCATATTCTTATCAGGATACACTTTCAATTATTTATGGTGCAGGTAATAAAGCAATTGTTTCATTATCAAATTTTACTATTGATTCAATTTCAGTATTTTTTTCTGATAGTAATGTGTATGGTGGTTTGTTAAAAGCTGCAACATATAATATTGCAATTTATTTACAGGATTTAACACCGCCTGCTTCTATAACTGATTTGCAGGTTGTATCTGTTTCTTCAACAAGTGTTACACTACAATGGACTGCTTCTGGTGATAATGGCACTGACGGCACTGCTGCCAGTTATGATATTAGATACTCATTAACACCAATAAATGATACAACAGCATTTTTAAGCGCCCAGCAGGCAGCTGGTATATCAGCCAAAACTCCAGCACCAGGTGGTTCTATTGAATCTTTTACTGTTACTGGTCTTATTCCTGATGAAACTTATTATTTTGTAATTGCAGTTTTTGATGCTAATGGGAATACTTCACCAATTACATTTTCAAATGTGTCTGCTAAAACATCTATTGAATTTACAGACCATATAGTTATCAGTGAAGTAAAATATGAAGGTGTTGGTTCTGCAAATGATGAATTTATAGAATTATATAATCCTGCTCCTTATGATATTAATATTTCTGGCTGGGTAATAAAAAAGAAAAGTGGAACAGGCACAACAGAAACAACGATAAAAACCATATCATCAAATAAGATTATAAAATCATTTGGTTATTTTTTAATTGCAAATACTGGCTTTGCACAAATTAATACAATTATACCAGATGATACAACAACTCAAATTATTGCTGCAAATAATGTTATTCTTTTATATGATACTTCAAATACTTTAATTGATAAAGTAGGATATGGCGTTGTTGGCGATTCTGAAATGCAAAGTTGCACTGATCCTGGTTCTGGCAAATCAATTGAACGAAAAGCACAGAAAAATTCAACTCCACTAAGTATGACAACTGGTGCTGATTCTCTTGCTGGTAATAGTTTTGATATGAATAATAATTATTTTGATTTTATTGTTCGTGAATCACCCGACCCACAAAATAGTGTTTCTAATAAAGAAATTCCACCATATTTTACTTTACCATCTCCACCTACTCTTATTTATCCAGAAACAGATGTTATAACAAAAGATACAATTGCACATTTTGTTGGACTTTGTTCAAATGATTTAATTGGTTATAAAGTTTATTTAGTAAGAAATTCAGAAAAAATAGATAGTCAGATTATTGAACAGGAATCATTTATTTTTAATAATATTCCTTTAATTCAAAATTCAAATAATATCTTTTATTTTGTTATTGAAGATTCAGGAATAGCGAATTTATTTTCCAATCCGTCAAATGCAATAAATATATTATGTGATGTTTCAGGACCACAACCTTCTTCTTTTTCTTTTGAAGATACTTATTCAATAAAACCAACATTAACTTTTCCAGTTTTTTCTGATTCTATAAATATATCAAATTATATTGTTTATATTGATGATAATTTACAATTTTCTTCGCCAGATATTTATTCTGTTTCAACAAATAAAATTATAATCGATACACCATTAGTTGAATTTACAACATATTATGTAAAAATTAAAGGAATTGATGCCCTTGACAATATTGGACAATTTTCTGAAATCGCTCAATTTACTATATTAGCATATATTCCAGCACCATTAATTACTGCACCTGTTAGTGGCTTTAATACAAAAGCAGAAACAATTATTATTTCAGGAACATATCCATCAATAAGTAATGTTGATTCAGTTGTTTTATTTCTTGACAATATTGCTTATGATACTGTTAATTTGATAAATAATCAATTTTCATTTATTTTATCAAATATAAGTAATGGTAATCATTCCTGTTATGTTAAAGCATATCAAAGCCAAAATAAATATTATAGCGCAAAATCAAATGAAATAAATTTTTTATTTGATAATGAAGGACCTGTGCCAATAACACTTTCATTTGATAAATTTTATTCAACAAATATAATTATTAGTTTTTCTGATTTTTCTGATTTAGTAGGTGTTGACACATATTTTATTTTTGTATCACTAAACCAAGATTTATCTGATTCTACTACTTATATTACAAAATATCCATATTTAAGCATTAATCTTACTTATGATACATTTTATATAGGAGTTTATGCAATTGATAAATTAGGTAATATTGGACAGATGAGTAATATAGCACAATTAATAATAACAAATCAGACTGAAAAAAATTATTTACTAATTAGTGAAATATATGCAAAAAATGGTAGTGAATTTGTCGAAATTTATAATCCATCAGCCAATGAAATTTCTGTTAAAGGTTATTATTTAGCGTATTTTACAAAAGATAGAAATTGGAATCAACCTTATAGAAACTATGCTTTTCCAAATACGACCATAAAACCTTTTAGTTATTTTTTAATTGCTTTTTCTTATACTGGTTCAGCAGATTGGCAACCAACAACAAGTGATGTATTAAATGGTGCAGAAGGTTCAATTGGTATTTTTGATACTGATGTATCAAAATTAACAGTGGAACAAGCACAAACACGAAAAATTGATGTTGTTGGCTGGGGTGGTGCACAATTTGTTTTTGAAGGCACGAAATTATCTGCAATAAACGATAGTCCAGTAGAACGAAAAGCAAATCAAAATTCAACATCAGCATCAATGACATCTGGTGCTGATTTATTGGCTGGTAATTCTTATGATTCAGATAATAACTCAAATGATTTTGTTTTTAATTCTTCACCTAATCCACAAAATTCAAATTTTACTGAACCTGATTTTATTTCACCAAATGATGTTATTATTGATACTATTGTTCCATCAAGTAATGCTGTTGTAATTTATTGGCAAATTTCAACTGCCTCTGATTTTGCTAAATATGAAATTTATTTTAGCACTGAAGAAATAAGTTATATTAATGATGCAGTTTTAATAAAGACAATTGAAGACAAAAATATAACACAGGCAAAGATAACTGATTTACAAAATAATGTTAAATATTATTTTGCTGTTGTTGCTGTTGATTTTGCTAATAATAAAGATTTATTTCCTTCATCAGTTATTTCTGCTATTCCTTTAACTTCACTTGCTGATAATACTCCACCTTTACAAATAAATGATTTGCGAGTAAGTGATTCCACTGCTACATCAATAAAATTAATTTGGACAACACCAGTTGATGAAGAACAGGGTAAACCAGAACAATATATTTTAAAATATTCTACCACTCCAATTCAAACAATAAATGATTTTTATAATGCAACACTTGATACTGCAATATTAAGCAAAAAACCTTTAAATGCTGGTGAAATTGATTCTTATACAGTATTAAATTTATTACCTGCTACTTTATATTATTTTGCTCTTGTCTCTGTTGATTTACACAATAATACTTCTAATATTTCTATTGTTTCCTCTTATACAAAATCAGGTATTAGTGAAACAATAGTGATAAGCGAATTAGGTAAAAAATATAATAATATAAGTAATAACCATTATGTTGAATTATATAATCCAACGAATGAAGTAGTATCATTAAATGGTTATGCATTACAGCGTGGTACAGGCAAACCAGGAACTGTTTCAAAAATTACATTTAGTGCAAATGATAAAATTTTACCTTATAGTTATTTTTTAGTTGCTAATGACGCTGCATCAGAAACAATGCTTGCTTTGGCTGATAAAACATTTGAAGATTTAACTTTTGGAACTGATGGTTTTATCGCTTTAACTCCATTCTCAGAAAATATATCAGAAAATAATTATCATCTTGCAGTTGATTTAGTTGGCTGGTCAAAAGATGCATTTAGTGAAGGTTCACCTTTTTCTTCTGCACCTGCTGATAATAAAAGTTTAGAACGCAAGGCAAAAATTACATCAACAAAAGAATCATTATCAACTGATGCTGATTCACAATCTGCTAATGCTTTTGATAGTAATGATAATTTACTTGATTTTGTTGTACAGGATAAACCTGTTCCACAATCTTCCAAATCATTAGTTGAAATACCAGCAGGAATAAGTTCACCTGATACAGTTCCACCACAAAAATTAACTACATTAACTGCATTTGATTATTTTGAAAATGGCGCAATCAAATTACAATGGCAACCTGTTATTGATTATGATAATTATGGCAGAAAATCAACTATCTTAAAATATATAATTAAATATTCACAATCACCAATACAAAATGAAACAGATTTTAATAATGCAACAACTATTTTTAGTGATATAATGAATATTTCACCTGATAGTAATTATGTGAATTATATAATAAAAAATTTAAATCCTGGTTTAACTTATTATTTTGCTATAAAAACAGAAGATAGATTTCAGAATGTTTCTGAAATATCTAATAGTATTTCTCATACGGCATTTATTATGCCTGTTTTAATTACATCTAATATTCAGAATAATCAAAATAATGTTTTTACCAATACAAAAATTATTTTATCTTTTTCACAAGCAATGGATACTAATTCAGTTATACAAAATTTATCTATTACACCAACACAAAATTATAATTATAACTGGCTCGATGAACAGACATTAGAAATAATAATAAATTTAACAACAAACCAGAAATATCAAATAAAAATCAGAGCTGATAATACTTATGATAAACAACATATTACTTCAATTGATGGTAATAATAATGGTTTTGCAGAAGGTTCGCCTTATGATAATTTTTTAATGGAATTTACAACTATAAAAAATTTAATTGTTATTCCTGATGAGATAAATACAAATTATGAAATTACTATAAATGATTTATTATTGAGTGATTCAATTACTACAATTTATTTAAATAATTGTCCTGAATTAAAAATAAATATAACTGGCTTAAATAATTTTGATAAATGGTGCATTAATTATATACCTGATGATACTGGCAATTATCTCACAATTTCAACTGATTTTAATAAAATAGTTGATAGCCAAAATAATTTTTATATTGCAAATGATACAAATTTGAATAGAACAATTCAATTATATGCTGTTGATAAAGAAGGTAATGAAATTAGTTCACCTGATTTTGAGTTAAAATTTTATTATAATTATTTATCATATCAATCAGAAAATTATTTAGGAATTTTTAAAGATATAAGTTCTAATGAAAATATTTTGTATTTTGCTGAAATAATAAATAAAGATTATTTTGATAATTCTATTTGTTCTGATACTGATTATGAATTAAATACAACCAATAAATACATTTCAATAAAAGTAAAAAAGAATGGCAAATATGGAATTGGTGAGCGGTCATTAAATATTTATTCACTTGATAAACAAAATATTTCCATTTCATTGCAAAATAATTTAGATTCAATTGTAATTGCTGCTTTTAATATTACTGGTAAGTATTCTGATGATATAATAAAATCTATAAAATTTACTAATTTATATAATTTAACAAATAATTCTGTTACAGTTTATTTATATAAAAGTAATGATAATAATTATGATGCTACTGATATATTTATTTGTAAATTACAAAAATCAGATACATATAGTTTTAAAAATCCTGTTGATATTCCAATCTCTGAAAATTATAAGTTCTTGCTCATAGGTGATTTTAAAAATATTAATACTGGTGATGCAATTTCATTATTTATTTCAAAAGAAGATTTGATTTTAGAAAATTCTGATACAACAAATTTAATTAGTGATATTTATTCTGAAAAAATAGTTAGTTTTTATGATGTTGCTTCTGCTGATGAACAGGTAAAGGTTTTAATAAATGAATTATGTATAACACCAAAACAGGATTGGAGTAGTGTAAATTATCAATATACATTAAATAGTAGTTTTTCGTCAACAAAAGTTGGTGATGATGATGAATTTATCGAATTATTAAATAACACAAATAAAGCAATTGATATATCGAGTTGGAATTTGATTGTGAAAGATAATGAGAATGAACGATGTAATGTAACATTTACAGAATTAGCAAATGATACAACAGTTGTATTAAATTTTAGTAAAGGAGGAAATATTACAAATTTTTTACCTGATGAATATTTAGTTATTGGTAATCCTCCATCATCTTTAATTTCTGATATTCAGGTTTTATTGTATAATAACTTAAATCAACTTATAGACAGTGTAACAACAGGTTCTTTAAATGATGGAAATACACAGGATAATGCACCATCAGGAACAGCAACATCATCAATTGATGAAGCAATTGCACGATTTCCTGATGCAACAAATACAGGTAATAATAAAACTGATTTTCGTAAAATGACAGCAACACCAGGCTATCGAAATCTTATTGTGCCTGTTGCACCAACTATTATTTTTCCATTTAATTCTGCTAATGTTGATACTTATTATTGTATGAATAGTTCTATTTTATTACAGGGACTGGCTAATTATGGAACAATGATTGTAATTGAATTAAATGATGTAAATATAATTGAAACAAAAGCAAATATATTTGATAAATTTTCAGTTACATTAAATCCAGAGAATGGAATAAATATCAATAATTCAAATATAATTAAATGTTTCAGTTATACTTATGATAATGATAACATTATTAAATCAGATGATATAACAAAATATATTGTAATTGATACTTTATTACCACAGGTTTCTTTAATAAAACCTATTGAACATTTTTATTCGAGTGATTACTCCCAAAAAATAAATTTAATTGGTAAAGTAACTTCTGTCATTCCTATAAAAGAAGTTAAAATTAAGAGAAATGGTTTTGATACAGAAACAATATATCTTGATGAAAATAACTATTTTTATTATAGTTTTGAACTTGATACAGATTATCAGACAACATTAAGTATAATGCCAATTAATTTATTAGGTTATTACAAAGAGAATATATTTAATTTTTATAGAATAAATAAAATAGCAGAAATTGTTTTAGATACAGATATTATTGTTGATACTAATAATTTATTTAGTAATAAATCTGTTTCGTATTTAATAAACAATTATAATGAACCTTCTATAGAATTAAATATACCAAATAAATTAAAGAATAATTATGATAATAATTGGAATTTACGAATAAAATTAAAAGAAGACAATAAGTATTATTTCACAATAATAAAAGCAGATACAGTTGAATATGAATATGGAACAGAAGAAATGCTTGATTATAAAGAAAATTCGTTTACATTAGTAAAATTTCAACTAACTGATATAAAAGGAAATTATGTAGGCGATAGTGATATTTATGATACTTTAACATTAATATTTAATTTGAAAAGTGCAACAGAGAAATTAAGTGATATAAATAAGATTGGAATATTTAGATTTGATGAAGAAAATAAAAAATGGAATTATTTAGGTGATACGAATATTAAACGATATAGTGATTCAATAGTAGCAAATATAAATCATTTATCAATTTATATGGCAGGTACATTAAATACTTTTTTAGCGCCATCATCCAATTTAGCAAATGTAATTGTTTATCCAAATCCATTTATTCCAAATGATAATAATGATAATACAGGTAAAGAATGGACAGGTATTGATGATGGCAGTGGTATTTATATTTCAGGACTGTCACCAAATTCAAATATAGAAATTTATGATATATCAGGTAGCAAAGTTTTTGACATCATAGCACCAGCGCAGAATGGTTATTATCAATGGAATTGTCGTAATAAAAGTGGCAATAAAGTTGCCTCTGGTATTTATATTTTAGTTGTTTCAAATAATGGTGAAAAAGTAATTAAAAAAATAGGAGTGATTAGATAATGAAAATTTTTATTTTTTTAAAGAAAAACTTTTTTATAATTTTTAGTTTATTAATTTTACTTTTTTTGTGTGCAATTGGTTTAGCAGGTTATTATTTTTATTTATCTAATAAATTACAGGCACAAATAGAAAAAGTAGAAATAGAGAATTCTGAAAAATTGAAAGAATATTATATGACATTAAGTCAAATTGATGAAGAAAATAAAAAGATAAAAGATTCTTTTTTAAAAGAAACAACAGAAAAGAGTGCACTGCAAGCTCAATTACAATTGTTAAGTGATTCTATTTCTAATATTACTTCAAATTTATCTAAATATAAAAGTATTGCATTTTCAAAAGATTATGAAATAAATAAAAATAAAAAAATTAATAATGAATTACAGAAAGTAATAAATGAATTAAAAAAAGAAAGAGAAGAATTACAAAATGTTAAGAATACATTGGAAAGTCAAATTGCACAACAAAAAAGTGAAATAGAAGAATTAAATAATAAATTAAATTCAAAAAATAATGAAATTGAAAAATTATCAGAAACGAATAAAGAATTGAGCCAGAAGAAAAATGAATTAGAAATAAGTATTAATGATATGAGCAAAAAATTAAATGAAATACAGTTAGAAGTAGAAAAACAAAAAGCAGAGAATAAAGAATTAATAAATAAAAATAATGAACTAAATAAAAAGGTAATTGAATTAGAAAAAACTAAAAATGAGATAAATAAAAAATTAAGTGAAATGCAAAATGAATTAGAAAAGCAAAAAACAGAAAATAAAGAATTAACAAATCAAAACAAAAAATTAAAAGAAGAAAATAATAGTTTAAATAATAAAATAAATGAATTAAAAAAGATACTTGAAGAAAAAGACGATAATCAAAATAAAAGTAATGAAGAAAGTAAAAAAAATTAAAATAGTCTCACACCTTTAAATTTAGTATAAAATTTTTTTGTTAATTTTAATTTTTATATAGTTATTAAAATTTTCATTTATTTTTTGGCAAACCAATAAATATTTTTTATTCTTTTATATTTTTTCAAAATATTATTTTATTTGACAATATCATTAATAAGAATTATAATTGAAAAAAATATTATTATTTTAAAAAGGAGAATTATGAAATATATATTATTTTCAGTATTTATTTTAATTCAAGCCATTAATTTATTTAGTGAAGATGAGAATGAGGCAATAAATTTTTATGATCAAGGCGAACAAAATTTGAATGAAGGTTTATATGTGCTTGCATTAGAAAATTATAAAAAAGCATTAGAAAAAAATCCATATTATAAAGAAGCATTATTAGGTATTGGTGATGTTTATTTTTATACAAATCAATATGATTCAGCAATAGAATATTATAATAAAGCCCTTGAATTAGACCCAAATTTTTTAGCAGCAATTTTTAAAATTGCCAAATTTTATGATTTGCAGGATAATTATGATTCTGCTTTAAAATATTATGAAAAAATAAAAGAATATGATGAAGCAAATTTTGAATGTCTTCAAAGTTTAGCTGGAATATATATTAAAAAAAATATCTTAAAAAAAGCAGAGGAAACACTAACAACATTAAGAAAGTTGGCGCCAACTTATATTTGGTATATTTATCGAACTGCTGAATATTATGAAAAGGAAAATAAGATTGATTCAGCGATAATAGAATACAATAAAATTTTAAAAATTACACCCCCACCAATTAGTGATGTTTATTTTAAATTAGCAAATATTTATTTTAAAAGAAATAATATTGAAGAAGTGGAAAGTATATTTTTAAAAGCAATAAAAGATAAGAATTCAGAATACAAAGCAAAAACATATTTAACGAAATTATATTTATTAAAACAAAATTATAGTGCTGCAAATTCTTTATGGTTAAAAGAACCAGAAGATAGCATAAATAATTATCATTTAGGCTTAGCAAATTATAATATTGCAGAGGCAATGGAAGGTTCAGAAGAATTAAATGATAAAAAAGTAATTTATGAAAAAGCGTTGAGTTATTTTTTAAGTGCATTAAAATATGATTCAAATGATGAATTAATATTAGAACATTTAAAAAGGATATTAATAAAAATAGATAAAGTAAATACAAAACGACGTAAAGATTTAGCAAATACATTTTTAATTTACGCAAATAACTATTATTATACGAAAGGTAAAACAAATCTTGCGATACGGATGTATGAAGAAGCAAAAAAAATAGACCCACAGAATTCGCAAATTCGTTTTCAATTAGCTAAATTATATCATTATTTAAAATATAATATTTCAGCACAAAAAGAATTAGAGAAAGCAAAAGAATTAGAACCACAAAATGTTGAGATTTCTGATTTATATTTAATATTAAATAATTTTAATTCAAATGACCAATTAGCAAAATATGAATATGAACCAAATAAAAAAAGATATAATATAACTTTATCAGTTCAAACAAATTATTTAGATGTTGAACATATTGATTTGAGTGATATAAGTAAAAATATTTTTGAACAACTATTAAGTATTTCAAATAAATTTAATTTAATCATATTACCAGATTATTATAAAACGCTTGAAGATATAGAACAGGTAAGTAAAAATTTTAATGCTGATGCAATAATAATATTACAGATGGAGGAAAGTAATAATACAATTAGTGCGAAAATGGATTTATATAGTATTACATCACATAATAATAAAGCAGATTATGGAAGAGATAGAATTCAGCGTGCAAAATATGTCAAATATGATAAATTCTCATTTATAAGAAAAGATAAAGAAAAATATTATGAAATTTTAAATTCAATAAGTGAAAAAATAATAAATTATTTTCCATCTGCAGGCGAAATACAGGAAATAAAAGAAAATGATTTATTAGTAAATTTAGGTATAAGACAGGGCTTACAAAAAAATCAAGAATTAATAGTATATTCACAAACATTAGATAGTGAAAATGTAATAGGAAAAATCAAAGTAAAAGAATTAAATGAATTTTTTTCAATTTGTGAAATAACAGACCCAAAAATTCTTAAATTTTTAAAGTTACTTGATATTGTTGTCAAAACAAAATAAATAATCTTTTTATTATGTTTTTCAATCGAATAATTTTATTTTTAATTGTTATTATTCTATTCTCACATAAAATAAATTCAGAAATAATTTTAGTATTAAGCGGCGGCGGCGCAAGAGGAATTGCGCATTTAGGTGTGTTAAATGTATTAGAAGAAAATGGAATAATACCTGATAAAATAATAGGGACAAGCGCCGGTGCTTTAATTGGTGGACTTTATGCTATTGGTTATAATTCTAAAAAATTGAATGAAATAATTTATGAATTTGATTTTAATAATTTAATTGTTCAGCAAAATAAAAGAAGCCTTATTTTACTCGATGATTTTAATTCTTTTTTTAAATATAATTTAGAATTAAAATTCAAAGGAAATAAATTAATTGATATAACTGGTATTAATAAAAATGATTATATCTATAATTTTTTAACTGAAAAAATTATAATACCATTATATTATTTTGAAAATAATTTTGATTCATTTCCAATAAAATTAAGAATAACGGCAACAGAATATGCAACAGGTGAAACAAAAATTTTTAATAATGGCAATTTAGTAGAAATAATTATAGCAAGTATGGCGTATCCAGGTTTATTTGAACCAATAAAAATTGGTAATAAATATTATATTGATGGTGGAATAAATGCAAATTTACCTGTTTTAGATGAAGATATAAAACCAGGAAATTTAATTATTGCAGTTGATGTATCATCGCATAAAGATGATACCGAACCAGAAAATTCTATTGATGTAATAAATAAAATTTTTTCATATAAAATGTTGCCATCAATAAAAGAAGCATTAAATAAAGCAGATATAATAATAAGACCTGATGTAAATGAATTTAGTTTATTGGATTTTAATAAGAAAAATGTAATAATAAAAAAAGGCAAAGAAGCAGCAATACAAAAAGTTGAAGAAATAAAAGAAATAATAAATAAAAAAAATATTAAATCAAACAATAGAAAAGAAGATATTAATTTTTCTTCAATAAAAATAAATGAAATAAAGTTTTCAGGTAATTTTAAGTTAAAAGATTATATATTAAAAGATATAATTAAAATTAAAGAAAATGAAATTTTAACAAATGAAAAAATCAAAATATCATTAGAAAATTTGAATTCAATAAATATTTTTAAATCAGTAAAAGTCAGATTAGAGAAATCAAATGATAAAAATATTTTGATATATGAATTAGAAGAAAAAAAAGAAGGTGTTATTGATATTGGCTATAATTACAATAATATTTATGCAGCAGAATTATTTACACGAATTGGTTATTTGAATTTATTAGGTTATAATGAAAAATATTTTTTTAATATTGATTTTGGAAAACGCTTTAATTTTTCTTTTTCATTATTTACACCATTTATTTTTTCAAAAAAAATTTTTTCTTCTTTTATTTCAGGTTATAAGTTTGATAAATTACCAATTTATAAAAATAATACATTTGAAAATTTTATTGAAAATAAATATTTTTATTTAACACAGGATTTCAGATTTGATTTATATAAAAATTTACAATTGTTAAGTTCTATTAATTTCAAACATTCAGATTATGATAATAAATTTTTTAATGATTATTCCTTTTTTAATTTTTTATTAAATTTTGATAATCTTGATGAAATATATAATCCAAAAAAAGGTTTTAATATTAAAGCAAATTATATAGTAAATAATTTTAACGAAAAAAATAATTTTGAGAAATATAGTTTTTTATATAGCCATTACAACACTATAAAAAATAAGCATACTATAATACATAAATTTAATTATTCATTTAGTAATGGTGATTTATTAGAAGAAGAATATTTTAAAATAGGTGGAATAAATAATGGTAATGCTTTTTTATTAGATAGTATAAGAAATAAAAATATTTTTTTATATGAATTTGAATATCGTTATTTAATTCGAAAATATAATGAATTAATAAAGAATAATTTTTATGCTTCACTATTTTATAATTTATTAAAAAGTGAAGAAAAAAAAGAAAATTTAAAAATTGAGAATTTAATACAAGGCTGCGGAATGAAAATAACACTTGAAACAAAATTAGGAAATATAAATTTATTAATCTTTAAAAATGATTTAATTTCAACATCATTATTTTTTAATATTGGTCTTCTTTATTAAAAATTTTTTAAATAAAATTATTGATTATTTTAAAAAAATTATTTTATATATTATTTTTAAGAATGCCCACTTAGCTCAGCAGGCAGAGCAGCTGATTCGTAATCAGCAGGTCGGCGGTTCGAATCCGCCAGTGGGCTTGATTAATAAGGTGATTAGATGTATAAGAAATTATTATTAACACAATTACTTAAATTAAATCAATATTTATTGTGGAGTTTATATTTTTTACTTTCTTTAATTATCTATTTAGTAATAAGAAAAATTTTAATAAACAAATTAAGCAAAATAGCAAATAATACATCATCACAAATAGATAACATAATAATAGAAGCAGTAAAAATTCCATCAATTATATGGGGCATTGCATTATGTTTTTATTTTACTATTGATTTTCATTTTCCACAAACACAATTTTTAATAAATATCGAAAAATTAGTGATAATAATAATTATTATTTCAATTTCAATTGTTATTGCTAAAATAGTGAGTGGAATTATAAAATTATATTCAGATAAATTTGAAGAGAAATTGCCTGTTACTTCATTAACTCAAAATGTTAGTAAAATCTTTATTTATTTAATTTGTACATTAATCATTTTAAATTATTTGAAAATATCAATAACACCAATTCTAACAACACTTGGTATTGGTGGAATTGCTATAGCACTTGCTCTACAGGATACATTATCAAATTTTTTTGCGGGTTTTCATATAATAATAGCACGACAAATTAAAGTTGGAAATTATATAAAATTAGAGAGTGGTGAAGAAGGTTATGTAATTGATATAACCTGGCGAAATACAAAAATAAAGATGTTAACAAATAATGAATTAATAATTCCAAATGAAAAATTAAGTAAATCAATTATTGTTAATTATAATTTACCTGATAAAGAAATGTATTTAGTTTTTCAATATGGTGTTCATTATAATAGTGACCTTGAAAAAGTTGAACAGGTAACAAAAGAAGTAGCAAAAGAAGTAATAAAAGAAATAAATGGCTATGTAAAAGAATACGAACCATTAGTAAGATATCATACATTGGCAGATAGTAGTATAAATCTTTCAGTAATTGTAAAAATAAGAGATATTCCAGCACAATTTTTATTTAAACATAATTTTATAAAAAAGATAATGAAGCGATACGCTGCCGAAGGAATAGTAATACCATATCCAATAAGAGCAATAAATTTTACACAGGAACAGATAACAAAGGAATAAATGAATACTGAAATAAAAGTTGATTTTCATTTACATTCATATTATTCAGATGGCTCTTTTTCGCCAGAAGAAATTGTTTCAATAGCAAAGACAAATAATTATAAAATAATCAGTATAACAGACCACGATACTCTTGATGCTTATAAGAATGGGCTATTAAAAAAAGTAGATGGAATACAAATAATAAGTGGAATTGAGATGAGTGCAGATTTAGATGGAAAAGAATATCATATACTTGGATATAATCTAAATATAAATGATGAAAAATTATTAAATATATTAACAAAAATAAAAGAAGCAAGAAAAAATAGAGTAATAGAAATCATAAAAAAATTAAATGAAATTGGCATAAAGATAAAATTAAGTGATTTGAAATATAATTCTAACTCAACATTAGGAAGATTTCATATAGCAAAATCATTAGTTGAATTAAGATATGCAAATGAAACACAGGAGGTATTTGCTAAATATTTGAATATAAATAAGCCGTGCTATGTTCCACATTATTCAATTTCACCATTTGATATTATAAAATTATTAAAAAATAATGGAGCAATAATAATCTGGGCACATCCCTTTTTTTCAAATGATAATAATATAATAAAAGAATTTGTTAAGATAGGATTAGATGGCATTGAAACATATCATATACAACATAATGAAGAAACAAAACGATATTATTCTGAATTAGCTAAAAAATATAATTTATTAGAAACAGGCGGTTCTGATTGGCATGGTGATGCTTCTTATAATTGGAATTTTAAATTGAAATACAATCCTTTTATTCAATTATGTCAAAAATTAAAAGAGATTTAATAGCATTATATAAATGGTTTCATCCAGAAGAAAAGATAATAAAAAAATATTTAGAAAATATCTGGAAGAAACAGGCAATAACAGGCTTAAAATTACTTGCATTTATTTTATTTTTACTTGCCATTATTTCCTTAATAATTATTCATATTATTCCAACTTCATATAAAAGTGGTCTTTTAATAAGTATAAAATTCTTTGTATTAAGTTTATTACTGATATTTATTTTAAAAAATAATTCCACAAAAAAATATGCAAAAACAATTTTATTTATTGCTATGATATATTTAATTTGCGATAATTTATATTTACAATTAACAGAATATATAAATAATAAAACACAAATAGGTTTATTTATTGCTTCAATTTGTTTTATATCATTTACATTTTTACCATATCGTTCCTGGGTTCTTGCTTTATTTAGTTTATTAACAATAATAGCAATAATAATAATTTGTAAGATATTAAATATTACAATAAATCCATATTATAATACACACATATTCTGGTTAATAATACAATTAACCGCATTGTGTTTTATTTCAATTTTATTTAAAAGTGCAATAATAAATATGCAATTAAATATTTACAAAACAACAGAGCAAATAAATCAGATAAATGAAGAATTAGATGATATAAAAAAATTATTAACAAGTAATGAGAATAAAAATTTAGAATTCAAATCAAGTATTCGTTGGGATTATTATCAAAACAAAGTAAATAAAGCGTTAGAATTTTCAGTATTAAAATCAATTGTTGCATTTTTAAATACAAATGGTGGAACACTTATAATTGGGATAGATGATAATAAGAATATACTTGGTTTAGAAAAGGATTATGAAACATTAAAAAAGAAAGATAAAGATGGTTTTGAAGCATATTTGATACAGATAATAAAAGAAAAAATAGATATAAATATATGTTCATATATTCATATAAAATTTTTAAATTTGAATGAAAAAGAAATTTGCATAATAAAAATTAAAAAAGCAAATGCACCTGTTTATTTAAATAATCAAAATGAAAATTTATTTTTTATCAGAACAGGTAATATTACTTCTCAATTAGATGCAAAAAATACTGTTGAATATATTAAGAATCACTGGCAAAATTAAAGTTTTAATCTAATTTTTGCACTCGAATTATATCATTATCTTTTCCTGCAATAATTAAATTATCCGAATTTTTAATAACATAATCAGCAGAAGGAAACATATTTATTTGATTTGTATTTATATTTTTTATTGCAATGATATTTATATAATAAGTTGAACGAAGTTTTAATTCACTAATTGATTTATTTTGAAATTCTTTTGGTGCTTTTATTTCCACAATACTATATCCTTTCATAAGTGGTAAATAATCAATAAAATTTGGATTACTTAATTGTGTAGCTAATTTAATAGCAATTTCGTTTTCTGGAAAAATTATTTTTGTTGCACCTATTAATTTTAATATTTTGGAATGGTCATTATTATTTGATTTTACATATATTTCTTTTATTCCTGATTCTTTTAAATATAAAGTAGTTAAAATACTTGTTTCTAAATCATTGCCAACTGCAATTACAACAATATCAATTTCTTTATCAATTATTTTTAATATTGTTTCTTTTTCGCGTGCATCAGCGCAAATAGCAAGTTCAACTTTATCTTTTATTTCCTGAATTAAATCACGATTTTTATCAATAGCAATTACTTGTTCACCAAATTCACTTAATTTAACAGCTAAATTAAAACCAAAATCACCAAGACCAATTACTACAATTTGTTTCATAAATTTTCCCTCACTTTTAACCAATTAAAATCTTCTCTTCTGCATATTCATATTTCAAATTTTCTTTGGCAGTAAAAATTGATAATGCAATCATTAAAGGTCCAATTCTGCCAATTAACATTAAGCATATAATAATTATTTTTTCAAATACTACTAATTTTGAAGTAATACCAAGTGATAATCCAACAGTTCCAAATGCTGAAATTGCTTCAAATAATAGATTTAAAAAATTATTTTGATTATATTTAATATGTTCATATTGAGCATCAATAATAAATAGAAATAGAATAGCAATAATTATAACAAGTAAAGAAATAAAAAAAACTGCAAGTGTTCTTTTTATTAATTCATCTGATATTGTTCTTTTAAAAATCATTATTTTGTTTTGTCCTTTTAAAAGAATTATAAAATAATTTATTAAAATAAAAAAAGAACTTGTTTTAATACCACCAGCAGTAGAACAAGGTGAACCACCAATAAACATTAAAATCATAGTAATAAACAGTGTGGGTAAAGATAAATCTTGCATATCAATAGCATTAAAACCAGCAGTTCGGGGTGTTATTGAATGAAATAATGAAATTAATATTTTTTTATTTTCTGGAAAATTTAAGAAAGCATTGTTATTTTCAAAAAAATAAATAAGAATAGCAGAACTGAAAATTAAAGCAAAAGTAGTTACAAGTATTATTTTACTATGGAATGAAAACAATGAAATATTTTTTCGAATTTTCTTTTTTAAAAAAATAATATCTTTAATTTCATAAAGAACAATAAAACCAAGCCCACCAAAAACTATTAATAAAGCAATTGTAATGATTACATAAAAATCAGAAGAAAAATTAATCAAACTTGAAGCAAATAAGGAAAAACCAGCATTGCAAAAAGCAGAAATAGAATGAAAAATAGCCTGCCATAAAGCATTTTTTAAATGATAGAAATTACGAAATCTGAAATATAAAATTAGTGCACCAATTATTTCAAAAAACAACACAATAAAAATTATTTCTTTTAGTAATTGTTTTAAATTTTTCTGTTGATATTGAGTAATACTTTCTTGAATTATTAATTTTTGTTTAATAGTAAATTTTTGATTTAATAATAAAGATAAAAAAATAAGAATAGTCATAAAACCCAAACCACCAATTTGTATTAATATTAAAATTATTAACTGCCCAAAAAAAGTAAAATCATTACCTGTATCTAAAACATTAAGTCCAGTTACAATTGTTGCAGAAGTTGCTGTAAATAATGCATTTATATAACTAATATTTTTATTTGTTGTTGCAAAAGGTAATTTTAATAATAAACTACCAATAAATATAACAAATAAAAAACTCAAAATAATTAAATGCTGTGGTTTTAAATTATTCATATTATTAAATAAAATTCTAAAAATTTAATAACAATATAGAATTTAGAAAATTTATTTTTATTCAAAATATCATAAAATAATATTTATAATAAAATTATAAGAAAAAATCAATAATTAGTTTTATAATCTGGTTGTGATAAGTTTAAAATAAAATATATTTATCAAAAAAACTGATAAATTTAGAAATTTGGAAAATTGCTAAATTATCTAAAATTATTGACAAAAAAATTTTAATGATATAATATTTTTAATATGGATAAAAGAAAACAATTAGTATATATAGTTATTGCAATGGCAATTGGTGTGGTTTTAATTTTAAAATTAGGTGCACCATTAATACAAAAAGCAAATACTTTTAAAGAATCGCAGGAAAACAATACCATTGTAGATGATATAGATAAAAGATAAAAGATTATAAAAAAATCAAAAGGTGAAAAAAATGGAGTTAAAAATAAGCATATTAAATCTATTAAAAAAGAATTGCACTTATACTTATCAGGAAATAGCTAAAATGTTAAATACAACCGAAGAAGAAGTAAAAAAAACAATAAAGGAATTAGAAGAAAGTGGAGCAATAATAAAATACTGTGCACTTGTAAATGAAGAAGTAGTAAATAAAAAACAAATAGCAGCAATAATAGAAGTAAAAATAACGCCAGAATCTGGAAAAGGTTTTGATGCTATTGCTGAAAAAATATGTCAATTTAAAGAAGTAACAAATTGTATGCTTGTTTCAGGTAGTTTTGATTTAATCGTAACAGTAGAAGGCACTGATGCAAAAGAGATTGCGTTGTTTGTAGCAGAAAAACTTGCAACAATAAAAGGTATATTAAGCACTAATACTCATTTTCTTTTAAGAAAATATAAAATAGAAGGGGAGAAAGTATTTAAAAAGAATAATAGTAAAAGATTGGCAATCACACCATGAAAGAAAAAATAAATAAAGTAGTATTAAATTTAAAACCATCTGGGATAAGAAAATTTTTTGATCTTCTTATTGGAATGAAAGATGTCATTTCACTTGGTGTTGGCGAGCCTGATTTTTCCACGCCTTGGCATATACGAAAAGTAATGATTGAAGGTCTTGAAAATGAGATGACAATGTATACATCAAATTTAGGTCTTTTGGAATTAAGGCAGGAAATAGCAAATTATTATAAAAGAACATTTAATCTTGATTATGTAGCAGAAAATCAAGTTCTTGTTACAGTTGGAGTAAGTGAGGGTCTGGATTTAGCTTTTAGAGCAATTATAAATCCTGGTGATGAAATTTTAATTCCTTCACCTTCGTATGTTTCTTACGAACCAAATGTATTATTATGTGGTGGAGTGCCTGTTAAAATATACTCTTATTTTGAAAATAAATTTAAACCATCAATTGAAGAAATAAGAAAAAAAATAACAAAAAAAACAAAAGCAATTTTACTTGCTTATCCAAATAATCCAACAGGAATGAGTTTTACAAAAGAAGAATTAATAGAGATAGCAGAAATAGCAAAAGAAAATGATTTAATTGTTTTATCAGATGAAATATATTCACAATTAACTTATGAAATAAATCATACAACAATAGCAGCATTACCTGATATGAAAGAACGAACAATAATATTAAATGGATTTTCAAAGAGCCATGCAATGACAGGCGCAAGAATAGGATATGCAATAGGTCAGGTAGATATTATTGCTGCTATGATGAAAATACATCAATATACAATATTATGTGCGCCAACAATTTCACAATTAGGAGCAATAGAAGCTTTAAGAAATGGTGAAAAAGAACGGATAAAAATGCGAGATACATATAAAATACGGAGAAATTATATAGTGGAGCAATTTAATAAATTAGGTTTTGAATGCCATTTACCAGAAGGTGCATTTTATATTTTTCCATCAATCAGAAAATTTAAGATTCACAGTGAAGAATTTGCAAAGAGATTACTTGAAGAAGAAAAAGTTGCAGTTGTTCCGGGCACAGCATTTTGTGATGAAGAGATTGGAAAAGATTTTATTCGATGTGCTTATGCAACAGATATAGAGTTAATAAAGAAAGCAGTTGAGCGAATAGAAAGATTTTTGAAAAGATTATAAATTATATAGAATTTAATAAAGATTTCAAAGTTTAAAAAATAATATTTTAAAAAAGAGGTACATAATGAACCAACTTTGTTTTAATTGTAAATCACCAATAGAAGATAGTATGAATTATTGTCCTGAATGTGGTAAGCCATTAAAATTGCGATTACAAAAATGTCCTGTTTGTAAAAATTTTATACCACCATCAAATTATTGTGAATATTGTGGTCATCAATTAAAAACAGCAATAATAAATAATAGTGAAAATAATATTCCATTAGATAGAGAAAATAATATTTGTATTAAATATTCAATACAGGATATATTCCAGGATAAAACAGGAAAATCAATAATAATAGAACACGGCACAGAAGGGATAATAATTGAAAAAGGTGAAGTTATAAAAAAATTAAAACCTGGTAAATATGAAATAAAAAATATATTTGACAAAATAATCAAAAAAGAAGAAGAGATAGAAAAAATTGAGCCAACTGCTTATTTAATTGTATATGATACAGGAGATATAAATTTAATAATAAAACCAGAACAGGAATTTTCTTCTCTTGATAATATTCATTTCAACATTGAATTAAGTATAATAATAAAAATTTATAATGTTGAAGTATTTTTAAAAAATTATTTAAAAGAAAAATTTGTATTACCAAAAGCAAATTTAAGTAAGTCAATTTTTAATTCATTATATACAATATTAAAAAATGAATTTTCTAAAAATAAAATTGAAGTTATTGATAATGATTTATATTTTCGCACAAAATTAGAAGAAACAATTGGAATAAATTTGAAAACAATATTTGATAATAGTGGTTTTTTATATTTATATTTAGGTTATTTAAATATCTTTTCCAATGAACTTGAAGAATGGCGAGAACGAAATTACATTGTTGAACGCCATAAAAATAAATTAAGCGAACGGTTAAAAATAGAAACTCAGAAAAAAGAATTTGAAAAAGAATTAGAAATCAAGAACAAAGAAATTGAACTTGAAAAACAGAATTATATTGAAAAGGAAATAAATACAAAATTTTTAGAAGTAACAAAGAATAAATTAGAAAAAGAAAATATTCTTGAATTTTTTAAATTAAGAAAAGAACAGGACAAAATAAATTATATGCTTGAATTATATCGAGAAAAAATAATTAACCAATATGATTTAAAAAAATTTATTGAAGAAATAAAATTAGATATACTTGAAAGAGAACGAATAAGAAATTTAATGATTGAAAAGAATAAAATACTTGACGAAATAGAATTAGAAAAATTAAAATTTGTTTTACAGGCAAATAGGAATGAATTTTTTAGAAACGAACGAATAAAAAATGTAGAAGCAGAAGAGAAGATAAAAACATTTAAGCATTTAAAAGAATTAGAACGAGAATATATAACAGCGCAGGAAGAATTAAAGAAAATAGAAATAGAAAAAGAAATAGATGAAATGGAATTAGAAAAAGCATTAGTAATGAAGAAAAAGATCAAAGAAGCAAAAAAGGAATTAGATGAATAAAGTATGAGCGAGAAAAAAAGGATTTTAATTATAGATGATAATGAAGTAATACATTTAATTTTAAAAAAAATTTTAGAACCTTTTTATGATATTTGTGGTGAAGCTTTTAATGGCGAAGATGGTTTTGAAAAATATAAAGAATTAAATCCTGATTTAGTTATTCTTGATATCTCAATGCCTGGCGTGAGTGGATTTGGTTGTTTAAAAAAAATCAAAGAATATGATAAAAATGCGAAAGTAATAATGCTTACAGCAATGGACCAGGAGGCTGTAATTGAAAAAGTAAAATATATTGGTGCAACAGAATTTATCCCCAAACCTTTTAAAATTGAATTTTTATTGGAAAAAATAAAAGATGTTATTAATAGTTAATATTTATTTAATACTTCCATTAATTTTCTCCATATAAAAAGAAAAGATATTAAAAGAATATGATAGAAATTGGAAAATAAGGAGGTTATAATGTTTAGTAAAAGGAAAAGCGGAATTTTATTACATCCTATTTCTTTGCCTTCAAATTATGGAATTGGTGATATAGGTAAAAATGCTTTTTTATTTGTCGATTTTTTAAAAGAAACAAATCAAACAATGTGGCAGATTTTACCATTAGGAAAAGATTTATATTGTAGTGATTCAGCGTTTGCAGGTAATTATTTAATGATTGACCTTGAAGATTTATGTGAAATTGGTTTATTAAAAAAAGATGAAATTAATGATTATAAAAATTATAGTTTTAATGATAAGAAAATAAATTACGCGGTAGTAGAAAAGTATAAATTAGAAAAATTAAGAATATCATATAAGAGTTTTACAGCAACAGAAGAATTTATAATATTTTGCAATGAGAATAATTATTGGCTTAATGATTATGCTTTGTATAATGCATTAACAAATCACTTAAATAAATATTGGCTTGAATGGGATGACGAATTAAAAAATCGCGAGAAGGGTGCACTTGAAAGATATTCAGAAAAATTAAAAGAAGAAATAAATTTTTATAAATTTATCCAATATATATTTACAAGGCAGTGGCAAAAACTCAAAAAGTATGCGAAAGAAAATAAAATTGAAATATTTGGCGATATACCAATATTTGTATCGAATGCAATTGATGTTTGGGCTCATCCAGAGATTTTTTTATTGGATGAAGATAAGCGACCAAAATTTATATCAGGTGTTCCGCCAGATTATTTTAGTGAAACAGGACAATTATGGGGCAATCCATTATATAATTGGGAAGTATTAAAAGAGACAGGATTTAGATGGTGGCTTGAAAGAATAAAACATATATTAAAATATGTAGATTATTTACGAATAGACCATTTTCGTGGTTTTGAAGCATTTTGGGCTGTTCCTGCTAATTCAAAAACAGCAATAAATGGTGAATGGGTAAAAGCACCAGGTGATTTATTATTTGAAACAGTGAGAAAAGAATTAGGTGAATTACCAATAATAGCAGAAGATTTAGGAATAATAACAGATGAAGTAGTTGCGTTAAGAGATAAGTTTAATTTTCCTGGAATGAAGATATTGCAATTTGGTTTTGATAAACCAGAAAGTGAATATTTACCACATAATTTTACGACCACAAATTGTGTGGTTTATACTGGCACGCATGATAATGATACTATTTTTGGCTGGTTAAATTCAATTAGTGAGAAAGAGAGAAAAAATTTAACTTTTTATTTAGGAGAAATAGATAAAAATAATTTTAACTGGCAAATGATAAAATTAGGAATGTCATCAATTGCGATTTTTTCAATATTTCCAATGCAAGATATACTTGGACTTGGTAGTGAAGCAAGGATGAATGTTCCATCATTATCAGAGGGAAATTGGTTATGGCGATTTAAATGGGAACAGTTAACAGAGAAGATGAAAGAAAATTTAAAAGAATATACAATAATGTATAATCGTATTTAACAAAATATTTATTCACCCCAACTATCGCGAATAGAAATTTTTACTTTAAGTGGTATTCTTAATTTTATTACATTTTCCATCTGGTTTTTTATTATTTGTTGAACTTCCTGTATTTCATCAAGTGGAGAATTAAATATTAATTCATCATGAATTGTTAATAATAATTTTGTTCTATATTTTTTTAATTCTTGAAAAATTTTTAACATTGCTAATTTTAAAATATCAGCAGCCGAACCTTGAACAGGCATATTTATTGCCATTCGTTCTGCTGCTTCTCGAATATTTTTATTTCTATCATTAATTTGTGGTATATATCTTCTTCGATTAAATATTGTTTCAACATATCCATTTTTTTTAGCAAATTCTTTTACTTCATTAAAATATTTTTTTATTCCATTATATTTTTCAAAATATCTAATAATATATTTTTTAGCCTCACTAACAGGTATATTCAAATCTTTACCTAATTTAAAAGCACTCATTCCATAAATAATACCAAAATTTATTGTTTTAGCAAGTCTGCGAATATGATTATCAACTTGAATATTTTCGCCAAATATTTCTTTTGCAGTGCGAATATGTATATCTTCATCATTTAAAAATGCTTCAATCATTCGTTCATCATTTGATAAATGAGCTAATATTCGTAATTCAATCTGAGAATAATCAGAAATAATAAATTTACAATTTTCATCAGCAATAAAAATTTTTCTAATTGAATATCTTTCTTCTTTTTCAACAGGAATATTTTGTAGATTTGGATTTATACTGATGATTCTGCCAGTTGTAGCACCGCATTGATTAAAAGTAGTGTAAATTCTCTGGTTTTGAGTTAATTCTTTAAAATTTGCAATATATGTATTTTCAAGTTTTGTTAGATTTCTATATTCTAATAATAATTCAGGTAATTTATGAAAACTTTTTAATTCTTCTAAAACTTCATTATCAGTAGAATAACCAGATTTTATTTTTTTTAATTTTGGTAAATTATATTTTTCAAAAAGTAATTCACTGATTTGTTTTGGGCTATTCAAATTTATTGTATTATCAGCATATTTATAAATTTCTTTTTTTATTTCCTCAATATCATTTTTTATTTGTTGCTCGATTTTTAGTAAATAATCATAATTAATTTTTATACCATATTGTTCCATTTTAAATAAAATAATTATTAAAGGCAATTCAATTTCATAGTATAATTTTAATAAATTAAATTCTTCTAATTTTTTTGATAAGATTTCCTCAATATCATTTAAATGTGATATTAAATATTGAGTAAATTTAATAAGACTATTTTCGTTTTTTTCATTATTAAAATTAGTTATAATGTTTTTATTGTAAAATTGATTTATAATTCTAATAAGAGATAAATTCGAATTATCAGAATTTAATAAAAATAAAGCAATAGAAATATCAAAAGAATTTTTTAAAATTTTTTCAAATTGCTCTAAACTAATATTTGAAATAAATTTTTTAATAAACTCTTTAGTATTAAAAAAAATAAATTTTGAGTTTGGCTGTTCAAAAATTTTTAAAATAAAATTTTGTGCAGGTTCTTTAAAAATTATATAATTATTAAAATCAGTAATTATAGCATTTTCGACATTATTAATATAAAAAGAATAAAAGAAATATTTTTTCGAATTTTTAATTTTATTAAAGAGAGAAACAGCAGAATTTAGAGAAAAATAAAAGGTTGGAAATTCGACATTTAATATTTCTTCATTTTTTTCTGGAGATTGAATAACATTATTTTGAAACAAATCATCTTTAAATTCAAGATTTTTTAAATCATTTATTACAGAGAATAATTCAAGTTCTTTTAATTGTTCAAGTGCATTATTCAAATTTAATTTTAAATTAGCAAAAGAAGAAGAATCAAAATTCAAATCAATATACTTTAATTCGACTAATTTTTTGCTTAAATAAGCCGAATCTTTGCCATCAATTAATTTTTGTTTAATAGAATTAGATTTTATTTTATCAAGAGAAGAATAAATATTATCAAGAGAAAGAAATTCATTTAGTAAATCAGCGGCAGTTTTTGGACCAATACCTTTTACACCCGGAATATTATCACTGCTATCACCAGTTAAAGCAAGAAAGTCAACAATTTGGGAAGGTAGGACATTAAATTTATTTTTTACTTCATTTTCATCAATGATAATCAAACCTTTTTTACTTTCAGAAATTAGTTTAACTTTATCAGAAACTAATTGATATAAATCTTTATCAGAAGAAAAAATAAAAATATTTTGATTATTAAATTTTTTAGAAATTGAAAAAATTAAATCATCAGCTTCCAAACCTTCTTTTTCAATGAGAAAAAAACCTAATTGCTTTAATAAATCAGTAATAACAGAAAATTGAATTTTTAACTCATCAGGCGCTTCTAATCTATTTGCTTTATAATCTGGAAAAATTTCATTTCGAAAAGTTTTTTTACCAGTATCAAGAACAATAATCAAATTTTGAACATTAAATTGTTTAATTATTTTTATTATGCTTTTTAAAGTGCCTAAAATAGCATTTGTTGGATATCCTTTACTTGTTCTTAAAGAAGGAATAGCGTAAAAAGATTTAAAAATAATAGAATATAAATCAACTAAAAATAATGACATATAAAATTTGAATAAAATTAATTTTCTAATAAATTATTAAATGAATCAGGAATATCTTTATTTAATTTTTTGTATTTATTCAAATAATATTCAGCCATAACTTGATTATTTTTTTTGGTTTTATATAAATAAATAAGATTTTCATAAGCGAGAAAAAAATCCTCTTTAATATTAATAATTTTTTCAAAAGTAGAAATAGATTTATCAAATTCATTATTATACTTATAAGCAATAGCTAAATTAACAAGAGAATCAAAATGATTTTCATTTAATAATAAAGCTTTTCTAAAATTTTCAATTGCTTCATAATAATTAGCCTGTAAGAAATATAACCTACCAATATTAAAAAAAGTCTCAAAATCAAGTGGATTTATTTCTAATATTTTTTCGAAATTTTTTAATGCGAGATAATAATCACCTGTTTTAATATAGCATAAAGAAATATTGTTTAAACTCTCAATATCATTAGGCTTAAATTCAAGAACTTTTTTAAAATTTAAAATAGCATCATTTATATTATTATCTTGAAGATTTAATAAACCAAGAAATTTATTAGCAGCAATGGAATTTGGATTTTTTTGAATCGCTTTTATTAAATAAGGCTTGATTGATTGAGTGTCATTTTTATTTAAACATAACAGAGATAAATTATTTAAAGCAGTTTCATTATCCTGTTCTGTTAATAAGATATTTTTATAAGTTTCAATTTCAGATTCAATATTAGCAGTATGAGATAATAATTGAGCTTCAAAAATTAAAAATTTTTTATTATCAGCAAAATATTTTTTTGCTACTTGCATATAATTATCAGCATTTTGAATATTATTTGCTTTTAATTGATTTTGAATAATGTTTAGAAAACAAGATAATAAAATATTTTTTCGTTCTGTATCAGAATTAATTTCATAAGCAATTTCATTAGCAATTAAAGCATTTTTCCAATCAATAAAAGAATCAGTATTAGCATCTTTTTTATAATAAGCTTTTGTATATAAAACATCAGCTAATGCAATTCTACTTCTGGTTTTAGTAGGATATTTTTTAATGTCCAGAAGATAATAATTTATTGCTTTATCTAAATTACCTTCCCTTTCTGCTTTAATACCTTTTCTATAAGCATTCCAGGCAAAATAAGTTTTATAATCAAAACAGGCAATAAAAAATAAAAGAAAAAAATAAAAGATAAAAGTTTTGCGCATATAATTATTTTCCCTTATTTGCAATTTCTGGTTTATTAAAATTATAATCTTCTCTTAAAAAGAAATCAGCTTCATCGCCATAATTAGAATAATATTTAGAATGAACTTTTTTAATCAAATCTCTTTTTAAATATCGTTCATAATCTGCACCATAAACTTTTTTATATGTAGTTGCTAATTGTTTATAAAGTTTATCAATATATTCATCAAGATTTATTTTTTCTTTTGTTTGTATATTTTTTTCTTCATTTATAGTTTCATCTTTTTTATCACTAATTTTTTCATCTTGTTTTAATTCTTTTTTTTCTTTTAAAAAAAATTTATGATAAAATTTAGAAATCAAAAAGTAAGTATAATATTTAGTAGTATTGATAAAAATGTTGAAATTAATAACAAATGAAAAGACTAAAAAAAATATTAAAAGAAAAAGAAAATATTTTATAAGTGAATTCCTGATTAACTTTTTAAACTTATAAGATTTTTTTATATGCAATAAAGATTTTTCATCCATTATCTAACTCTTTTTTTATATTATTTAATTCTTCAATAAAATTATAGTAAATAAAATTTTTAAATTTAGAGTCAAGAGTTTTATTTTTTAAAATATCATTAAAAATTTTAAAACTTTTTTGATGCCAGGCGAGTGCTTCTAATCTTTTCTTTTTTATCAGTTCTTTTGATGATGATTTTAATTTCAAATATTTATATTCTAAACTTGAATTTTTAGTATTTTGAAATAAACGAATAGCATATAAATATTTTTCCTTTTCAGGAAAATATTTCATTAAATCAATTTTTTCTTTTTCTAATAATTCAATTTTATTTAATATTTCTTTTAATTCAAATTTGCCATAATCAATTCTTTTTAGTTTTGAATTTAGATAATTTTTTAATTCATAATCATTTATAATATTTTCTTTGATAATATTAATATCTTTACTATATTTGAATTCTTCACCAGCACTAATATATTTTTCTTTAAAATCATTATTATTACTTTCAAATAAATTTATGATATAAACAATACCATCAAAAACTTTAATACTAATTAAATTTGAAATTTCATTGAAAGATATAGAAAAAATAGTGCCATAAGGAATAATTTTACAAATAGGAGTAATAAATTCAATATTATTTTTATCAGTAAATTTAGCGAAATCTTTCTTAATAACCAGACACTCACCAGCGATTAATTTAATTTTTAAAATTTCATCATTATTATTTTTTTCAATATCAAAAGAAACTTTTGTATTATTAGCAAGTTCGAAATTTAATGAAGTGCCTTGATAAAAATAAACAATTTCTTTTGTTTGATTTATTTCAGTCTTAATAATTTCACCTAAATTAATTTTAGTAAGAAATTGAGTAGTATCAAAAATATCAGCAAAAGAATTATTAATTAAGTAAATTTCATTAGAATTTTTAATATTAGATAAAATATTTATTTTTTCATCGAACTTATTTAAAGAGTTATAAATTAAAGAAAGTTTAATGATAATATCAGGATTATTTCTATCAATTTCTAATAAATTTTTTAAAGTATCTTCTGCCTGAAAAAATTTTTTATTCATTATATATAAATCAGATAATTCTAATAATAATTCTGCATTATATGGTTTGATACGGTCAGCTTTTTCAAAAGCTTTAATAGCTTCATCGATTTGATTTAATTCTTTATTTAACTTACCTTTAAAATAATAATACTTAAATTCAATCTCTTTTTCTAAATTATTTTCATTTATTTCATTTAATTTATTTAATGCTTCTTTATATTTATTTTTATTTATTAATTTTTCGATTTCATTAATTTTCTTTTCCTGAAGAGAAATAAAGAAATTTTTAAATAATTCAAATATTTTAAATTTTCTTAAATTAAAAGTAATATTTGGGTCATGATGTCGTAATTGTGAATAAAAAGCAGAAGCAAAAAAAATAAATAAAGCAATAAAAAATAACCAAAAAATTTTACTTCGTTTAAACATAGTTAAAAGATAAGAAAAAATAAATGTTATTCAATAATTTCACAACTTAATAAAACAATCAATTCAGTTCTCGAATCAGATTTCTTTTTTGTAGTAAATAATGTATTTATTAAAGGAATTTTTTCAAATAATTTATTTTTTTGTTCGACTTCTGTATTATTTGTGCTAATCATTCCACCAATAAAAACAGTTTCACCGGATTTGATTAAAATACTTGTTGTTGCTTTTCTGGTATTTATAATTGGTTGGTTATCAGTGGTATAGCCCGCAAGAGAATTAGCTTCTGGCTGAATATTTAATAAAATTTTATCCGGGAAAATGAAATCTGGAGTTACTTTTAATCTTATAAAAACATCTTTAAATTCATAAGAAACATTACTTGTAATTGCATTATTATTATTATTATTAGCAGAAATATCATACATAGCCTTTTTAAAAGGTATTTGATTACCAACAAGAATTTCAGCTTCTTTTTTATTTATTGCTACGATATTTGGTCTTGATAAAGTATTTACTTTCCCTTTCTTTTTTAAATTATTTAAAATTATTTGTATATTTGAAGGATAACTTCTAAAAATAATTTGACCATCAATAGAATTATAATTAAAGAAGTTTTTTCCTAAATTATCATTATCAACAACCTCGCCAACAGACATACCAAAATCATCTTCATTATTAAAAGAGACTTCAACAATTTGTGCAGTAATTTTAAATTGTTTAATAGTGTATGCTTTATCAAGATTTTCAAGAACAGGAATTATTTTTTTAATGTTTAAAGGTTTATCTTTAATAATCAATGAATTATTAGAATAATTCAAAACAAATACATTTTTATTTTCAAAATATTTTTTAATTTCCTCAATTATTTTTTCAACTTCAATATTTTTAAATTTATATTCATAAGAAATAATATCGTCTTTTGGTATTTGCCAATAAGAAGAATCAAAAGGAAGTTCAACATATTCTTTAATTTGAATAAAATCACCATCAGATAAATTAATATTTGAATTTTGAGTATTATTTAATAAATCATTTAAAATAACAACATTATTTTCGCCTGTTTTTGATTTAATATAAGCAATCTGAATATAATCATCATCAATAGAAAAATTTATTTTTTTAATTAAATCAATTAATCGTTCATTAGTTTGTAAAATAAATTCTTTTTCTTTAATATTTTCAGCAAGCAGATTAATCTTTTTATATTTTGGAAAATTTTCAATAAATAAAATATCATTATTTTGCAAAAATATTTCTTCATTTAATTTATTTATATTATTTTCGATTATTAAAGATTGCTCTAATTCGCCGTTTCTGTATAATGTTAAAGTAGTGAGTTGTGTATCAGAATATTGGTATTTTAAAAAATTAAGAATTTCAAAAAAAGTAACATCAGAATTAAAAGAATAGATATTAGTATTAAATAAATTACTGATTATTAAAACATTTATTTTTTCAAGAGCAGGTCTTTTTTCAATCAAAATGAAATCATTATCAAGCAAATTATACTTTAAAATATCGCTATTTGAAGCAATTGTTTTTTCTAAATTATGAATAATTTTTTTATTATTAAAATTTATGATTTCTATATGAGTAAAATAATTTTCATCATATCGCCAT
>ERZ795060.1111-NODE-1111-length-32872-cov-5.263065_pt1 | contig 32872 bp, 28 predicted proteins | sample MGYA00375144_ERZ795060 | MGnify/ENA primary metagenome ERZ795060 (study PRJEB30189, sample SAMN05720157) | activated sludge metagenome | isolation source: anaerobic digester from wastewater treatment plant | place: Japan | collected 2015-05-15 ...
AATTCCAGGAGCAAAAGCAACTGTGTATGCTATCAAAAAATTGAAAGAAAGTGAACTTGATGTAAAACCTTTAAATGAATATAATAAAATTAATAGTAATTAATATTTCCCATATTTTCTTGCTGCTTCTACCATATATATAAAATTTTTAGCAGGGATATTATAATGAATGGAATTTGAAGAAGTCAAAATATATCCACCACCTTCTGCCGCATCTTTTATACATTTTCCCACTTCTTTATATATATCTTCTTTACTTCCATATACCAATGTATTAGCACAATCAACATTTCCAACCAGTGTAATTTTATTTCCATATTTCTCTTTAAGTTCTTTTAGTTCAATCCCTGCTGATTTATCAATTTCTCCATAACCATCAAAACCAATCTCTAAAAACCACATATCCCAGAAAGGTTTTGTATTTCCGTCACTCCTAAAAACATAAAAAAGTCCCAAAGTTCTACAAACTTCCATTATTTTTTCATATTTTGGCATAAGGAATTTTCTGAATATTTCCGGATTATATATGGGTCCATTTTTATCAGCAAGGTCTCCTCCACCTAAAATAAAATCAGCACCATGCTTTTTACCTTCTTTAATAAATTCAATTGTATATTTTGTTTGATATTCAAGAAAGATTTCAATCCATTCCGGTTTTAAAATAATAGATTCAAGATAAATTTTTCTCATCGGAATAGCAATACCTGCAGAAAATGCAATAGCAATCCCTTTTCCTGCTTTATTTACAATTTTATCCCATCCTTCAAAAATACTTTTATCATCAAATTTAATCTCATCCATTAACTTTTTTTCTATATATTGAATCTCCCTTTCCATTGCTGAAAATCCTTCTTCTTCCATAGAAGAATAAATACAGAAAAACTGTCCTGAGGAAGGAGAAAATCTATAAATTGACCAGTTTTTTGTTTCTTTATTTTCAAATAAATAAGTATCATCATCTATTTTCTTTGGCAGGTCATCTTTTGTATAATTTTTTGAAGGAACTGTGCTAACTCTGATAAAATCTAATCCAAGTTTCTCATGAATCTCAATAGTATCCTCAACATATCTTTCAACCAAAAAATCTCTTTCTTCTTTATATAAAAGTTCAATTTTATCTTTTTCAAATTCTCCCCCTCCTGTATAAGCATATCTCCCAAGTATTTCGGAAGCGACTTTTGAAACAATTAACTGGTCTGATACAGGAACATAATCACTTTCTTTATGATTAAAAGTATTTAAAATTCTTTCTTTTCCTGTCACAGATTACTCCTTTCTATTCTTCTAATATTTATTTTAAATTAACTTGAAAAAAAATAAAAATTGGTTGATAATTTAATTATTATGGAAAAAGAAATTGAAATAAAATGGGAAAGAGTGAAAAAATTGATGGCAGAAAAAAAATTAGATGGAGTTTTATTGAATAAAGTTAGTAATTTTGCATGGTTCACAGGTGGAAAAATAAATTATGTTGGGCTTCATACAGAAACAGGTGTTTGCAAACTATTGGTAACAGAGAATAAAGTTTATTATCTGACAAATAATATTGAATATCCAAGAATTTCTGAAGAAGAATTGAAAAACTTTAATTTTGAACCTGTGGTGGAAAAATGGTATGAAGAAAACTTTGAAGAAAGGATTAAAAAAATAACCGACGGTAAAATAGGTTCTGATATTCCAGTTTCAAATTTTATTCCTGTAAAAATAGAAAGTTTACATTATCCTCTTTTATCAAAAGAAATAGAAAGATATAAAGAACTTGGAAAAGAGGCAACAAAAATTATGACAGAAGTATGCAAAGAAATAAAACCTGGGGATAAAGAAATAGAAATTGCAGGAAAATTAAGTGAAAAGTTATTGAGTAAAAACATTGTTCCTGTTGTACTTCTTGTTGCTTCTGACGAAAGAATTGAAAGATACAGACATCCTGTTCCTACAAATAAAAAAATAGAAAGATATGTTATGGTTGTTCTCTGTGGTAGGAGAAATGGGTTAATCGTTTCTTTAACTCGTATTGTTCATTTTGGAAAAATATCTGACGAATTAAAGAAAAAACATCAGGCAGTATGTAAAATAGATGCTACCTTTATAAATTCAACAAAAAAAGGTAAAATCATTGGAGATGTATTTAATGAAGGAATAAAAATGTATGAAAAAACAGGGTATTCTGATGAGTGGCAAAAACATCATCAGGGAGGACCAACTGGTTATATGACAAGATACTTTAGAGCAACAGAAAAAAGAAATGAAATTATAACAGAAAATCAGGCATTTGCATGGAATCCATCAATTACTGGAACAAAATCAGAAGATACAATAATCACTACTAGAACAAAACCTCTTATAATAACAGAAGATACAAACTGGCCATCAATAAAAGTTGAAATAGAAAAGGATGAACTTTTGAGACCCGATATACTTGTAAAATGAAAAAAATAATAATTTATTTTTTGTTTTTACTTTTTTTAAAAAATTTATTTCCAGAAAGCAATGGATATTTTCTCAAAATTGAAGGTGCAATAGGTCCTGTAACTTACTACCAGGTAAAAAATGTTATATCACTTGCTGAAAAGAATAAGTCAAATTTTGTTTTAATAACGATTGATACACCAGGAGGACTTCTTTCTTCTACAAGGAAAATAGTTCAAGAGATACTATCATCAGATGTACCTGTTATTGGATTTGTATATCCAAGCGGTTCTCAATGTGCTTCTGCTGGAACTTTTATTGCTCTTTCATGTCATATTCTTGCAATGGCACCAGCAACAAATATTGGTGCAGCACATCCAGTAACACTTACAGGTGGAGAAAAAGATAGCAAAATAGAAGAAAAAATTGTAAATGATACTGTTAGTTTTATAAAAACAATAGCTAGACATAGAAAAAGAAACGAGAAATGGGCGGAAAGAGCAGTAAGAGAAAGCATTTCATCCACAGAAGAAGAAGCATTAAAAGAAAAAGTTATTGATTTGATAGCAAAAGATATAAATGAACTATTAGAAAAAATAGATGGAAAAACTCTAAAAATAAAAGAAAAACAAATTATTTTAAAAACAAAAAATGTTCAACTTAAAGAAGCAAAACCAGAACTTAAAGATAAAATTTTACAGTTTATATCAGATCCAAATATTGCATATCTTTTACTTATTATAGGAATATGGGGAATAATACTTGAATTTTCCCATCCTGGTTTTGGAATACCTGGAATTGTTGGAACAATTGCTTTAATACTTGCATTTTTTGGACTCCATACATTACCAATAAATTTAGCAGGACTTATTTTAATTATTTTAAGTTTCATTTTTTTTGCAATTGAGGCAATAACACCAACTTTTGGAATTTTTATTACTTCGGGAATTATTACTTTCATCCTCGGCTCTATTATGTTGTTTAAAAAAACATCTGAAATCAAAATCCATAATACAAACATTCTTATAGCAAGTTTTTTAACAGGAGTCTTCATATGGTTTATTATCTGGTTTGCATGGAAAACAAAAAGAAAAAAAGTAATAACAGGTAAAGAAGGTTTAATTGGCGAGGAGGGAAAAACTATAACAGATTTAAATCCTGAAGGAATGGTTTTCGTTCATGGAGAATACTGGAAAGGAAAAAGTATTAAAGAAGTTATACCAAAAGGAAGAAAAGTAAGAGTTATTGATATAAAAGGATTGACTTTAATAGTGGAGGAAATAAGAAATGAAAAAGAATAAGTATGAAGAAGAAGCATGGAGAATTTTTAGAATTATGGCGGAATTTGTGGATGGGTTTGAAACTCTTGAAAAAGTTGAAAAAGCAATAACAATATGGGGTTCAGCGAGAATAAAAGAAAATGATAAATGGTATAAAAATGCGGTAAAAACAGCAAAATTACTTGCTGAAAAGGGCTATACTATAATAACCGGTGGCGGACCTGGAATTATGGAAGCGGGAAACAAAGGAGCAATATTAGGTGGAGGGGAATCTATAGGTCTTAATATTGAACTACCAAAGGAACAAAAACCAAATCCTTATATAAAAACTTTAATATATTTCAGATATTTTTTCACGAGAAAAGTTATGTTTGTTAAATACACTAAAGGTTTTATTATTTTTCCCGGTGGCTTTGGTACTCTTGATGAATTTACAGAAGCAATAACTCTTATACAAACAGGAAGAATCCATAAATTCCCTGTCATTCTTATGGATAAATATTTCTGGAAAGGTTTCTTAAACTGGCTTACAGAAGTTCCTTTAAAAAGAGGATACATAGATAAAAATGATTTAAAAATTTTTAAAATTGTGGATGAACCAGAAGAGGCTGTTTCATTAATTGAAAAGTTCTATAAAAATAAATAAATTTTTTATCATCTAAAATCTTATAGAATATTTAAATTAAATTTTGGGAGGTAAAAATGATTTACAGAGAATTTGGGAAAACTGGGATTAAAGTTTCTATACTTGGATTTGGAGCAATGCGGCTTCCAATGAAAGAAATAAATGGTACCAATGTAGTGGATGAAGATTTATCCATTAAAATAATACAGAGGAGTTTTGAACTTGGAGTAAATTATATTGATACTGCTTATGGATATTGTAATCATCAAAGTGAAATAGTTGTGGGTAAAGCATTAAAAGGATGGAGAAAAAAAGTATATTTATCAACAAAATCCCCTATCTGGAATATAGAAAAAACAGAAGATTACAGAAGGATTCTTGAAGAACAGTTAAAAAAACTTGATGTTGATTATATTGATTTTTATCATTTTCATTCTCTTAGTTGGCAGAGTTTTCAGGATAAGGTTTTAAAACTCAATCTGATTGAAGAAGCAATCAAGGCAAAGGAAGAAAAACTTATAAAACATATTTCTTTTTCTTTTCATGATAAACCTGAATTTATGAAAAAAATTGTTGATGAAGCAGAAATTTTTGAAACTGTTCTCTGTCAGTATAACCTACTTGATAGAAGTAATGAAGAAAGCATTGATTATGTTGTAAAAAAGGGAGTAGGAGTTGCTGTTATGGGACCAGTTGGAGGTGGACGACTTTCTGATTTTCCTTATTTAATGAATGTTTTTAAAGAAAAATATAAAACGCCTGTTGAAATAGCATTGAAATTCGTTTTTACAAATAGAAATGTTTCAGTTGCTTTATCTGGTATGAACAGCTTTGAAATGGTAGAGGAAAATGCAAAAATAGCAAGTTCTGGAGAATTTTTAAATGAAACAGAAATAAAATTGATAGAAAAAATAATAAAAGAAAGAAGGAAAACTGGAGAAATACCATGTACAGCATGTAAATATTGTTTACCCTGTCCTCAAAATATCCCAATTCCTAATATTTTCTTTCTTTTCAACCAGTATATTCTGCTTGGTTCAGAAAGATACAAAAATGCTTATACACAAATAGGAAATAAAGAAAAAGATGAAAGAAAAAAAGGAGATGCATGTATTGAATGTGGACAATGTGAAGAAAAATGCCCTCAAAAGATAAAAATCAGAGAAGAAATAAAAAAAATTCATAAAATATTTTCTTCATAATTCTTAAAAAAATCCGTTATTTCTCTTATAAATGTTATAACTCTTATTACTTTTTCTTTCTCAAAAATTGGTATTTTTCTTGTTTCTGTAATAAATTCCTTTCCTTTAATAATATTTTTTTCCTTTGTTATCAAAATATCTCCATTTTCAAAAACCTTCTCATATTCTTCTCTAACTTTATCTGAAAGAAAAGGAAAAACACTAAAAAGTTTTTTTCCTATAACATCAACAGAAAAACCGAGAATTTTGTTCCATTTTTTAAAAACCTCATTAAAATAAAGAATTTTAAATTCTCTATCTATTATATGAATTGCCTCGGGTAAAATATCAAAAATTTTTGTGTAATCATTGATTTTCTGCTTTTCAAGTGTTTCTCTCAAAACTTCTATTCCATAACTTATTGTTTTAATTATATCTCCTTTTTCATCTTTTATATATGAATTTCTCCATCCAATCAATTTTAAAGTTCTTATTTTTGTTAAAACAGGATTTTCGTAATATTTAAATTCATCAATGTACCCCTCTATAATTTTTCTGAATATAAATCTTAAATTTTCTCTGTTATCCTCTGGAATACATTTATCAAACCAGTTTTCCCCTACCAGTTCATCTTCTGAAGAATAATGTAAGACCTTTACTCCCTCTTTATTTATAAACTCAATATTTCCATATTTATCCAGAATGACAATAATCCCAGGGAAAAAAGAAATAATAGTTTTAAGTTTTTCAATCTCTTCCTTTAAATTTTTTATCTCTAAATCCTTGAAAGTAAGAATATTTTTAAGTTTAACTATTTCATCCATTTGATATACTCTTTTTTTAAAAAATATATTAAAATTTTCAAAAAGTCAAATTTTCCAGTTGACTTTTCTTAAAAATAGGGTAAATTTATATATAAGCGGGATTAACTCAGCGGTAGAGTGCGAGCTTCCCAAGCTCGTGGTCGCGGGTTCAAATCCCGTATCCCGCTCTTTTTAATCTGTAAACATTTCCAGTTTTTTTATATATCTTCTCTGAGTAGGAAAATATGAAAATAGAGATAAAAAATTAATTAGAGAAAAAGTTACAAGCCATGCAAAATTCCCACATATCAAAAATCCAATAAATCCACAGGTAGAAATGATATTTAAGAAAAGGAACATTAAAACTGTATAGAAAAAGTATGCTTGTTTTTTTTCAGAAATATCTTTTTTATTGGAGAATAATTTTTTTGATATAAAATCAGAAAAACCTCCACAGAAAAAGAAAATTCCAAGTCCTAAAAAATAAAGGATATTTTGAACAACCTTAATTTTTTCATTTTCATAATTCAATACAATATGTGTAAAACCTTTTAAGATTAAAATTTTACCTACAAATATAAGAAGCAAAGGATATAAAATTAAAAGAAACCCCGCAATTTTTATTTTTTTAAGGTTTTCTTTAATGACTTTTTCTTCCATAATGGTATTTATTTTATTATAAAATTTTGACTTTTCAAAATTATTTTTGATATAATAACTTTTAGAGTAGATTTATTTAGACGAAAAATGAAAAAAATATACAGTTTTATTCTATTAATCTTTATAATTTTGTGTTTAAATATTGAAAGTTGGGAATGTGGTAAAGCCCCACCCACACAACAACCTCAAAGAAGAAAAGCAGGAGAAGGATTTCCACCTTTACCTTTACCTGTAACACCTTTAAGAAGAAGCGAAAAGAAAAATCCTCCATCCCCACCTGTAATAATAGGAAAAGTTATTTGTGGTTCCGATGATAAATGGACAAGAGCAGAAAATGACATTGAAAATCTTCTTAAAATAATTGGACAATCTACAAAAATAAATTATAGAGCAGTAAAAATTTCTTTAAATAATTTTTCCTTTGACCCGGAAGAAATACCCATTCTTTACATAACAAGTGTTGAACCATTTTCACTTGAAGAAAAAAATTTCACAAAAATCAAAGAATTTTTATTAAAAGGTGGTTTCATCTGGGCAAATGCTTCTTCAGGAAGTCCTGAATTTACAAAAGAATTTATAAATATAATTGAAAAAATATTCCCTGATAGAAATTTTTACCCACTTTATTCAAATCACCCTATTATAAACTGTTTTCATAATATTAAAAATGTAAAAATTTTAGAGGAAGGTAAAGAAAAAGAAATAAATCTTAATTTAAGAACATTGAATATTGGATGTAGAGCTGCTGTAATTTTGTCCCCTTATGACCTTGGATGTGGATGGGCAATGCATACTCATCCATGGGGAGTAAGATATTTACCGGAAGATGCAATTAAAATAGGAACAAATATGTTTTTATATTCTCTGAACTGGATTGAATATGGAAAATTTTATAGCCAGTTACCAGTATATACGGAAAAAGAAAAAAGTAAAGCAGGGAAGATTTATATAGGACAGGTTAAACATTCTGGTGATTGGAATCCTTCCCCAAATTCAATTGGAAAATTCCTTAAAAATTTTTCAGAAAAGACAGAGACATTTGTTTATTTAGAACCAATTTCTGTTGATTTGAAAAAAGATACTTTAAAAGATGTACCTGTCCTTTACATTACAGGCCATTATGACCCGAATTTTGATGAAATAGAATTGAAAAAATTAAGAGATTTTCTTTTGAAAGGAGGTTGTCTGATAGGTAATAGTTGCTGTGGAAGTGAGGACTTTACAATTGCATTTCAAAAAATAATAAATAAAATACTTCCAGAAGCAAAAAAAGTAATTCCAAAAGAAAATGATAAAATTTTTCAATTCCCTTTTGTTATAAATACAATCTTTTCTACCTATAGATTTGAAGACCCAATTGAAATATATTATTTAAAAGAACAACCAATAATTGTTTTTTCTAAATATGATATTGGAAGTGGATGGGAAAATATACCGAAACCTTTTGTTTTTTCTTTAAATATTAAAGAATCAAAAGAAATAGGAACGAATATTCTAGTTTATTTATTAACTCACTAAAAAATGGGTGAAAATTTACTTGAAAAACTTGAAGAGTTAAAAGAAATAAAAAAAGAAATATATGAAGAAATCCACAAAGTTATTATAGGACAGGATAATGTAATTGAAAAATTGCTAATTTCTTTATTTACAGGAGGACACTGTCTATTAATTGGCGTTCCCGGACTTGCAAAAACTCTTATGATAAAAACACTTGCAGAAATACTTGACTTAACATTCAAAAGAATACAATTTACACCCGATTTAATGCCATCTGATATTACAGGAACAGAAATAATTCAGGAAGACAGAATTACAAAAGAAAGAATAATTAAATTTATTCAGGGACCAATTTTCGCAAATATAGTACTTGCAGATGAAATAAATAGAGCTCCACCCAAAACACAGGCAGCACTTCTTGAATCAATGCAGGAATATCAGGTTACTGTTGGAGGGAAAATTCATCTTTTAGAAATGCCTTTTATTGTCTTTGCAACACAGAATCCGATTGAACTGGAGGGAACTTATCCTTTACCAGAAGCCCAACTGGATAGATTTATGTTAAGCATAAAAATTGATTATCCTGAAGAAAATGAAGAAAAAAAAATTGCAGAAATAACCACTATGGGAATTACTCCAAAATTAAAAAAAATATTGAGTAGAGAAAGGATAATTGAATTTCAAAACTTAATAAAAAAAATACCAATTTCTGATTTTATTATTGACTATGTAGTAAAACTTGTTAGAAGTACAAGACCAGGTATCAATCATAACTCAAAATTCATTCAGGATTACGTAAGTTGGGGAGCAGGACCAAGAGGTGTTCAATTTATCGTCATTGCCTCAAAAGCAGTAACTGCACTAAGGGGAGATGTCAATATATCAATATCAGATATAAAAAAAGTTGTCAAAGATGTTTTAAGACACAGAATTTTTCTAAACTTTAATGCAGATGCTGATGGTATAGATACTGAATATATTATAGATAAATTGCTTGAAGAAGTTAAAGTTTAAAAAATCTCTTAACTATTACAATGAAAGTTGCAGGATATCTTGATCCAAAAGTTCTTATTAAATTTTCCAGTTTAAATTTGGTAGCTAAAAAGAGTGTTGAAGGATTTCTTTCAGGACTTCATAAAAGTATCTATAAAGGATTCAGTGTTGAATTTTTTGAACACAGAGAATATGCACCTGGAGATGATATACGATATATTGACTGGAAAGTTTTTGGTAGAACAGATAAATTATTTTTAAAAACATATAAAGAAGAAACAAATGTAAGATGTTTTATATTACTTGATACAAGTAATTCAATGGCATATAAAACTGGTGAAATTAGTAAAATTCAATATGGAGTATATTTATCTGCTTGTCTTTCTTATCTTATATTAAATCAAAAAGATGCTGTTGGATTTGTTAATTTCAATAACGAAATAAAAAATTTTTTAAAAGCATCTTCTTCCTTTTCTCATTTTCATAATATTATTGAGATTCTTGAAAAGATAAAACCGGAAGGTCAGACATCAATCCTTTCTGTTATGAAAAAAATATCCTCAAGTATAAAAAAAAGAAGTATAATCATTTTAATTTCTGACCTTTTTGATAATCCCCAAGATGTAATAAAAGGAATTGCATATTTTACTCATCACCATCATGAAGTAATTGTCTTTCAAATACTTGACCACGGAGAAATTTCTTTGAAAGGAGAAGGAATTTTGGAATTTTTTGATATTGAAACAGAAGAAAAAATTTCAGTTGATAATGAATTTATAAAAAAGAAATATAAAGAAAATATTGAAAAACTTATAAACTTTTATAAAAAAAGATTTACAGAAATGAAAATTGATTATAAAACAGCAATAACAACCAAACCTTTTGATAGTTTTCTTTACGAATACTTGAAATTAAGAATGAGAAAAAAATGATAAATTTTTTAAATCCTGTTTTTCTATGGTCACTTTTGGGAATAAGTTTACCTGTATTAATACATTTTTTTGGAAAAAGAAGTAGAAAACTAATTCCTTTTAGTTATATAAAAATTTTAAAATTAACCAAAAAACAAACACTCAAAATTGAGAAAATACAGGAATTTTTTATAATTTTATTCAGAACTATTTTAATTTTTTCTATTCTTTTTGTTTTATCAGAACCGTTGAGTAATTCTCCAATTTTTAAAAAAGAAAAAAAATATGTGGTCTTTGTAATTGATAACTCTATGAGTATGCTTGCAAACAGTGGTTATGGTATCGAAAAAACCAAAAAAATTATCTACAAAATTTTAAATAACTTTGATAAAAAAACAGAAATTTCTCTGATTTACTTAAATGGTAAATTTTACAATTTCCAAAATGACCTTTCTAAAATAAAAGATATTATAGATAAAGAAAATTTATATTATTTTTCAGGAAATTTTAGATGGGCACTTATGAAAAGTGAAGAAATATTAAGGAATAAAGAAGGTGAAAAATTTATATTTATTTTTTCTGACCTACAGAAAAAATCATTCCAAGATCTGGATTTAAACTTTAAAGAAGAACATATTTTTATTTTTGATGTTTCATCTGAAAATACAGAAAATTTATCAATAAAAGATGTCCATTCTTCAAATAAAAAAAATTGTTTTACAGTTGATATTAAAAACTGGGGAAATTCAAAAAAGGATTTTTATTTATCTGTAAAGGATAATATTACAAAAAAAATAAAAGAAGAGAAATTGAGTATTAATCCTGAAGAAAATAAAAAATATGAAATTGAATTTAATTCTGAATCAGAAAACATTATATTTGAAATAAATACAGAAGATGCAATTTTAGCGGATAATATTTATTTTTTCACAAAAACAAAAAAGGAAAAAAAACTTCTTTTAATTTCCGAAGATGAAAAGGCATTAAAATTCATAATAAACGGCCTTGAAGCGTTAAAATCATTTTTGGAACTTAATTTTAATGTAGTTAAAATGAATGACATTGAAAAAATTTATTTACCAGAATATCAATTAATAATTTTAAACGACATAGGCAGAATTAAAAAAGAAGTGATAAAATCTTTTAACTCTTATTTAAAAGATACTGGAAACATAATTCTTTTTATCGGTGATAGAACTTATCCTGAAATTTTTAATGAAATATGGGAAATAAAAGAAGAAAAAATATATTTACTTCCATGTAAAATAGAAAAAACTATTATAAGTGAAAAACCATTGGATATTAATTACATTGAAAAAAAAGAACCTGTTTTTTATGATTTTGGTGAAAAAATATTTGAATATATAAACCCTGTAAAGTTCTGGAAATACTACAAAATAAAAGAAAATCATGGTATTTCACTTCTGAAAATAGAGGGAAATAATGACATTATGATAAAAAAGAATATTGGAGAAGGGAATATAATTTTATTTCCTTTTGTTTTGAAAAATGAATGGACTAATTTTCAAAATAAACCATTTTTCCCTGTTTTTTTAAGTAAAATCATTGAAAACTATGCAAAAGACACAAATGTGAATTATATCATAGGAAATCAGAAAAAGATGAATATTCCTAAAGATACTGAAAAAATTGAGATTTATAAACCTGATGGAGAACTTTTTAAAATTGTTTTAAAAAATGAAAATTATGAATTTAATCCTGACATTCCTGGTTTCTGGAAAATTAAATTTTATAAAGAAAAAGAAAAAAAGATTGCAGTAAATGTTGATAGCAGTGAAGGAAATTTACAAAAAATATCTTATAAAGAAATCAAAGAGTTATTTCATGGTAATCTAAAAATTATAAATGATGAAAAATTTGAAAAATTTGAAAAGAATGTTTTAAAAAGTAGAGATTTAACAGATTTTTTCCTTTCAACTGCTTTTATTTTTCTTTTTTTAAATGTACTTTTTTCTGAAATAATGAAATTTAGATAAAAATGGAAATAAAAATAAATACAGAACTCGGAGTTTTCAACATTTTCTTAATATTTTTTTTATTCATAATAATTGTTTTTATCCTTTACAAAACAGTTTTTTTAAAAAATAATAAATTAATATTTCTTCTTGATTTTTTTTCCGCAATTTTACTTCTTTCAATAATTTTACAGATTGAAATTACCTTAAAAATTAAGAAGAGAGAAAAAAGTAATTTAGTTATATTGATTGATACATCTTTAAGTATGTCAATAGAAGAAAACGGAAAAAAACGATTTGACACGACAAAAGAAATATTGAAAAAATACAGCAAGAGATTAAAAAAATATAAACCAGTTTTTTATACATTTGGTTCTTCTCTAAAAAAAATAGAAGAAAAAGATATAGAAAAACTTAAAGTTCAGGATGAAGAAACAAACATTTTAAAAAACATATTAAAAATAAGAGAAATAAATAAAAATAATAAAATTTCAGGTATTCTATTATTTAGTGATGGAATAGAAACATCTTCTACAACTATTAATGATCTCAAAAATATTGAAATACCTGTTTATACAATTGTATCAAGGAAAAGTGATTTAAAAGATATAAGTATAGACAGAGTAACGGGTTCTCAATATATATATAAAGGAGAAAAAAATAAAATAGAAGTTTTTCTTAAATCATCTAATTTTAGAGATAAAAAAGTAAAAATAAACTTGAAAAAAAATAATAAAACATTAGATAGTAAAATCATAGAGGTTAAAGAAGAAAATCAAAAAGTAGAATTTGAAATTATTTCAGAAAATTCAGGTTATGAAATTTATGAAATTGAAGTTATTTCAGATGAAAAAGAATTAAATAACGAAAACAACAGGAAAAATTTTGTAGTTATGAATATATCACCACTGATAAAAGTTTTGTATATTGAAGGATATTTAAGATGGGAATACAAATTTTTAAAAAATTTTCTTGAGGGAAATCCAAATATAGAGTCCATCTCTATAATAAATATAGGGAAACAAACTTATCAACAAACTGGAGGAAAAGAATTTAATTTTCAGGGGAGTTTATTTGAAAAAAAATCTGATTTTGAGAACTTCCACATTATTATTTTAGGTGATATAGATTTTTCAGGATTTAGCAAAATACAGATGAAAAATATAGAAGAAATTGTAAATAACGGTTCCAACATAATTTTTCTTGGTGGTAAAAATTTTCTAAAAGGTATAAAAAACTCACCATTAGAAAATGTAATACCGGTTAAAATCCAGGGTAATGAAAATATATTAATTGAAGAAGAGTTCATCCCGATTTTAACTACTTCTGGGAAAAATCTTTTTATTTTTGATGAATTTATGAACTTTCCTCCTCTCTTTACTATAAACAACATAAAATATATTACAGATGATTCAATTCCAATTTTTATAAAAAAAGATGGCAATATTCTTATGGCATATAAATTGTGCAATAAAGGAAGTTCTTTAATCATTGGAACTGATAGTTTATGGAAATGGTATATTTCTGGATATAAAAATAAATTTGAAACTCTTTTTAATGGAATTATAAGATTTTTAATACCCCCTGAAAAATATTTAAAATTAAAAACACAAACTCCTGAATTCAAACAGGAAAGAAATATATATAAAAAAGGGGAGATGATAGAAATAGAAACTTTTTTTGAAAATAATGAAATAAAAGAAAAAACAAATTTCAATCTTATAACTCCTACCGGTGAAAAAGAAACACTAAAATTAGAAGAAAATAAAATTAAGTTCAGGACGGATAAAGAAGGAGTATATATAATTGAGGGTGGAAATGGAATTTATAAAAACTTTATACATGTTTATGTAAACAGCAAAGGAATAGAATTGCTAAATTGTATTCCTGATTATCAATATTTAAAAACTATTTCAGAATTTTCTGGAGGAAAATTTATACCTTTAGAAGAAGTAAAAAATTTTGAAAAATATATACCTTTATCTACTAAAAGTGAAAATCTAAAATTTAAAGTTACAAAAGAAAATAGAAAAGCACTCATTTTTGTTCTTTATATAACCCTGAATTACTCTTGGTTTTTAAGAAGAAAAAGGGGTATTATATAAAAGATGGAATATACTGAATTTATTTTTAATTATTTAAACAGATATAGAAACTTTGAAATAAAAAGAAAAATAAAAGAAAACATTTTATGTTCAATACTTTCGTGGCTAACATTTTTTTTAATTTTTATAGTTATAATTTCATTTTATCCATTACCTGTTTTAATACATTTTACAAGATTTTTTTCCTTCCTTTTATATTTCTTTTTCATTTTCAAGATTTACAAGGATATCAAATTTTTTAAAAAAATGTCTTTTGAAGACCTTGCAATTAACTTTGAAAAAAAATTTCAGGAGATAAATAATCATCTTATAAATACAATCCAGATAATTAAAAAAAGTAATTTTTATCCAGCAGAATTTATTGAAAAACTTAAAGTTAAAACATTTGAAATTATTAAAAATATACCTCCTGAAAGGGGAATAGGGAATAAAAAGATAATTTTACTTTTAAAGGAAATTTCAGTAGTATTGATTTTATTTATTTTATTGATTTATTTATCCCCGCAAAAATTCAAAAAATGGTTAACCACAATATTTACAGGTTTTACTTTAAACTATTATATAGAACCTGGAAATTATGAAATTACAAAAGGTGAATCACTAAAAATAAAATTTTATAGCAAAGAACATTTACCATCTTTTATAGAAATTGAAAGTAAATCAACAAAAAATAAATTTCCTATGAAAAATGAAAAATTTTATTATTCATATTTTATAGAGAATGTGGATTCTCCTTTTAATTATAGAGTAATAAATCCTGAATTAATAACTCCATGGTATAAAGTTGATATTCTTGAAAGAACAAATATCCAGAAAATCTCACTGGTATTGAAATATCCTTCCTATACAAAAAAATCAGTGGAAAAGAAAGAAATTGATTTTACATCTTTTGAAGTGTTTAAAAATACGGAACTTGAAATGGAGTTTTTTTTCAATAATAAAGTAGGAGATGCATATTTGATTTTAAGCAATGGTTCCATATTAACTGCAAAGGGAACTTCAAATAGAAAAAAGTTTAAATTTACTGTAAATGAACCACTATTTTACAAGTTAAAATTCTATGATTTTGTTACCAAAAAATATCTTTCCACAGAAAATGAAAAAATTCATATAATATATGACAATTCACCTTTTATAGAAGTTTTAGAACCGGGTAAAGATATATTTAAAAAACCCGGTGAAAAATTCAAAATAAAAATTTTTGCAGAAGATGATTTTGGTATAAAAGAAATAAGGTTTAAAATGAATACAATACCAAATGAAATAGGGAAAAATGATATTACTTTTTATATTCAAAAATTTCCATCTGAAAGTTTAAAACAAACAATTGAAACTTATTTAGTATTACCATTAAAATTTGAAAAACCTATCTATTATTACATAGAGTGTATTGACAACTCACAACCTGTCAATAATAAAGGAGTTTCTTCTATTTATTACATTTTTCCATATACAAAAGGGATAGAAGGAAATACTTTAAACAATTATCTTTCTAAAAAAGAAGTGGAAAATGAAAAATTAACAAATTTTTTAGAAAAACTTGCTGAAAAATTAAAAGAATTTATTGAAAAAGAAAATGAAGTTATAAAAGGTGAAAAAAGATTAGAAAACATAAAAAAAATAACTGAAGAAAAAGATTTAAATAATTTAATTGAAGTACAGAGTGATTATTTTAAAACATTTCAAAAGATGGTTAACGACTTAAATAAAATCAGTAAACAGACAGAAGGAAAATTTACATTATCTGATGAATTAGTTGAAATGATATCCCATATTCAAAAGTCAATTGAAAACTTAAAAAAAGAAGCAATACACATGGCTATTTCTGAATCACAAATGGGTCTTGAACTTGCTAAAGAAATTACTTCAAATCTTGAAAGATGGCTTGCAGGAAGCCCGGATAATATAAAGTGGGACCTTCAGGAACCATCAAAAGATTACAAGGTACCTGAACCTGCTTTACCAGATGAACTTGAAGATATAATAGGAGAATTAATTGAAAAAGAAGAAGAGATGAAAGAAGAAATTGAAGATATTACAAGTAGTTGGATGGACAGTATAGATAAAGGAGCAGGGTGGGGTGTTTCAGATGGACCTATTAGCAATATGAGTGCTAAAGGAATAACAGGAAATTTAATGCCCAATCAACAGGAAATAGGAGGAAGAAGTGGTGAAGGTAGAACTGGAAGGAGTTATGGAGAAATGGTAGAAAAAACAGCCACAGGAAAAGGAGGAAGACAAACACCTGCAAGATTAACACCGGATAATTTTGAACCGGGAGAAATACAAGATAAAAGTAAAGAAAATCCTCTGGGTCCTACAGGAGGTGGGAAAACAAGTGGATGGGGACCATCTGGACTTACAGGATTTGAAGGAGATACAACATTCAGATATAACCAATTGTTAGAAAAACAGAAAGAAATTATTGATAAAGCGGAAAAAATTTTACTTGAATTAAAATCTACAAATATATATAACCCACAACTTGAAAAAGCAATATCCCAGATGAAAAATTTTCAGATTCAACTAAAAACAGGAAGGTATAATGAATTATTAAAAACAAAAAGTGAAATAATTTCTTCTTTGAAAGAATTCAATCACTCATTTGTGAGAAGGGAATTGATTAAAAAAGAAAAAATAGAAAAGGAAAAAACAGGAGAATCTATTTCTAAAAATATATACCAGGATAAAATTCCAGATGGATACGAAAATATTGTTCTTAAATATTTTTCACTTAATTTAAAATGAAGATTATAATTATAAATTTTATTTTTTTCATTTCCATTTTATTCTGTGAAAATTTTGAATTTACATTATCTTCAGTAAAAAATGTTTTCTATGAAGAAGAGGAAGTAATTCTAAATCTTAAAATAAAAAATTTAAGTAAAGAAAATGAAGAAATAAAAGTTCAGTACCTGCAACCAAAAGAAAAAAATTTTTTATTTGTTGGTGAAAACTGGTCTTTAGAAGTAATTTCAAATAATAAAAAAATTGAAAATTTTACAAATCATATTCCTCCTGAACCAAAACCCGGAGAATTAAATATATCAGTAAAACCAGAAGAAATATTAAACTTTTCAATTCCTTTTCCTTATTACTATTATCCATTAGCATTTCCTTTAAAATTTAAAGTATGCTTAAAATATAAAAATTTTTCTTCTAATGAAATTGAGTTTGTCGTTTTAGAAAGTAAAGGGAAAAATCTAAAAAATAGTTTAATATTAAATTATGATTTTAGAGAAGGAGAGGAATACCCCTATGGATGGAAAATCGGAAACAATAATGTTAAATGGGAAAATAAAGATTTTATCAGTTTTTCTCTTAATAAAGAAACTGCAGAAGGAGAAGGTTTATGGATTTATTCCATTTTTAATGAAATTAAAACACCGTCTCAATATCTTCTTTCTGTAAAATGTAAAAGTGAAGGTCCTAATATTATTATTTTTATTGAAGGATGGGGAATTGTAAAAGGAAGAAAAAGATGCATAGAAAGGAATGAATGTCATATTTTTCCTGAAAATAAATGGAAAGAATATAATTTTAATATCAAGTTTGAAAACGAAAATGTTAAATGGTTTAGAGTAAAACTCTATTCATATTTAAATGAAGGAAAAGTTTATTTTGACAGAGTTGAATTGAATAAAAAATGAAAAAAATATTTTTTATATTTTTTAATTTAATTTTACTAAATTATTCAGAAAACTGGTGGAATACGGAATGGAAATACAGAAAAAAAGTTTCTTTTAACTTTCCAGAAGAAGAATTACCTTATAAAAAAGTAGGTGTTATAAATTTTACAGGAAATTGTAAAGATAACGGAGAAGACATAAGAGTAATTGACGAAGAAGGAAAAGAAGTTGAATACTGTATTGTAAGTTCCAGAAAGCCCAAATATCAAATATTAATTCCTCTTGATAAAAAAATGTATTATATTTATTATGGAAATCCAAAAAGTCAAAAGAAAAACTACAATTTTAATCCACAATGTGGATTAATTCTTGAAATATATGAAAGAAAAGACGATAAGGTTTCTGACTGGAATGAAAGTAAAAAGACATTGGAAAAGAGCATAAAAGAGGGGAAATTAATAGGAAAAAGTATTTGGAAAAAGATATGGGATGCAACAAATCCCTTTGGTTATCAAAAAGATGTAATTAAAATATATACAGGATATTTTTATATAGAAAAAGAAGGAAACTATGAATTTGCAACATCTTCATCCGGTCCTTCATTTTTATTCATAGATGATAAATTAGTTGCAAATTGGCCTGGCTGGCATCCTGCAAGACCATTTATTACACCTGAACAATCAGGTTTTGTAAATTTATCAAAAGGTATTCATAAACTTATTTACTATCATTTTGGAGGTTATAATTACGAAATCTGCGTAGCAGTTTTTAAATCATATGATAAAAATGAATTTGAAGTAATTTCAGAAAAATTTTTTATACCTATCTTTGAAGGGGAACTATTAGAATCTGAAAAATTAGATGGAAAAATAAATATTGATTTTGAATGGGAGAACATAAATTTTTTAAGGAGGGAAAACTGGAATCTAATAACCTATAAATTTATTGCAAAAAACTATTCCGGAGAAGATATATCCTATGAATGGGATTTTGGGGATGGTCAGAAAAAAACAGGAAAAGAGGTGTTTCATACTTATATAGGAGAAGAAAATTATAATGTAAATCTAACTGTTAAAAATAAAAAAGGAGAGGTTGAAACTGTAAGTTATACAATAAATGTTGAACAGGACTATTCAAAAATTTATCTTAATCCAAGAAAAACAGAAGAATATATAGATGAATTTGTAAACTTTAATTTAAAAACTCTTCCAAGTGAAAAATTAAAAGCACTTGCAGAGATATTTTTATCTTATGACAGATTAGAAAATGCTTTTAATTGCTATAAAGAATTAAGAGAAAGAACTCTATCAACAATAGATAAAAGAACGATTAATTTGATTACTTTAAAACTTGCAAAAAAAATAGGTAAATTTGAAGAAAGTGAAAAAATATGTGAAGAAATTTTACAGGAAGAATATAATTTTGAGATTTTTTTATCATTGATAGATACATATATAGAAATGAATAAACTTGAAGAAGGGATGAAAAACTGTCAGAATATTTTAAATGAAAAAAATCTTAAGGAAGAAGAAAAGAAGAAAATAGAATTAAGGATTGCTGATATTTTGAGAATAAAAGGAGAGAAGGAAAAAGCAACTGAAATCTATAGAAAATACACTGATATAGCAGAGTATAAATTGAAAAATTATGTATACTATCAAACTGTTCTATATTACCTTAAGAATAAAGATATATTAACAGGTATTGAATTACTGGATAAATGGGCAGAAGAATTTCCCTTATGTAAAATTGAAGGGAAATGGTCTGTTCTTAAAACAAAAATATATATTTTTAAAAATGACTATATTAATGCTTTAAGGGAAATAGAAATATTTATAAAAATAGCAGATAATGAAAATATTTTTCTGCCAGAAGCACTTTACCTTGCTTACCAGATAAGTAAAAAAATAAATATAAAGGAAAAAATTGAATATTATAAAGAAAGAATTTTAAAAGAATTTCCTGATACTGAATTTGCAAAAGAACTAAAAAATAAATAGGAAATGGAAATAAAAGCATTAACCCCTGAAAAACAAATATGTTTTTTTGGTTATTACGATAAAAAACAGATAAGTTATAATGGGAAATTCTTTCTCTATCTAAAAGTTGATTTCAAGGATAAAGAACCAGGAGAAAATGAGAAAGCAGAGATTTGGATTGGAGAAATAGGAAATAAAAAATTTGAAAAACTTGATGCAACATATGCCTGGAATTTTCAACAAGGATGTATGCTTTCATGGTTATCAGATGAAGAAATAATATATAATGTGAGAATAGAAAAAAATTTTTTATCAAAAATTTATAATATAAAAAATGGAAAGTTCCGGATAATAAATAGACCTGTAAGTTGTGTTTATCCGGAAAAGAAAATTGCTCTGAGTTTAAATTTTCCCCGTCTTGCCAGATGGAGACCTGGTTATGGATATGCAGGTGTAGAAGATAAATATGAAAATGAAAAATGGCCTGAAAATGACGGTATTTATTTTATTGACCTTGAAAAAAATATGTCAAAATTAATAATTCCTCTTTCAAAAATGCTTGAATTTAGAAATGAAAAAGAAATATCTGATTCTTATGGATGGTTTAATCATACTTTATTCAATAAAAATGGAACAAGATTTTGTTTTGTAAATAGATGGAAAATTAAATTAAAAGACGCTCATAAAACAAGATTTATAACCAGTGATTTAGAAGGGAAAGAAGTATATGATTTAATTGATTCATATCTTATTTCTCATTTTGACTGGAAAGATGAAAATAAAATAATCGTATGGGCAGAAATAAAAGGGAAAAAAGGTTTCTGGTTAATTGAGGATAAAACAGGTAAAGTTGAAACAATAAGTGAAAATATGCAAAAAGAAGATGGGCATTGTTCTTTTTCAAAAAATAAAAAATTCATTTTATATGATACATATCCAATCGAAAATTACAGATATTTAAAAGTTTTTAATATTGAAAAAAATAAAGAGATAGTCATTGATAAATTTTATTCAATACCTGAAATAACAGGACCTATAAGATGTGATTTACATCCAAGATGGGAAAATGACAACAAAATTACATTTGACTCTATACACGAAAATTACAGAAGAAGTTATTTAATAGAAATTTAATTCTTCCTGATTTTACAAACAAAACTAAACCTTTTCATTTAAAATATGTCTAATTTAAGAGATGGAAAAGAAAAATTTATTCATTGTTTTGTCCTTTCTGGCGATTATTTGTGATTATGTATTTTCTGAAAATATAGAAAAAATTGTAAGTGGTAAATCACATACTTTGATTTTAACTAATGAAGGATTTGTCTTTGCTTTTGGATGGAATAAAGCAGGACAAATTGGAAATGGAAATGATAAAAACATCAGTAAACCTGTAATGATTAAACTGAATGAAAAAGAATATTTGAAAGATATAATTGACATAGGTGCAGGTGATATACACTCAATAGGATTAAAAAAAGATGGAACTGTTTTAACATGGGGAGGAAATTTTTCCGGGCAACTCGGAAATTTAACATTTGAAAACTCATCTTTTCCTGTATATGTAAGATATAAAAATGGTCAAATTGTAAAGGATGTAATTAAAGTCACTGCTGGCTGGGATTTTTCTGTAATTTTAAAAAAAGATGGAACTGTCTGGACATTTGGAGATAATAAATATGGACAACTTGGTAATGGAACTACAGAAAACAGAAATTACGCAGTACAGGTAAAAGGACCTGAAGGAAAGGGATACTTAAAAAATATTATAGATATAAAAGCAGGGGCATTCCATGTTCTTGCACTTGCAAAAGATGGAACTGTCTGGGCTTGGGGAGATAATGAATTTGGACAACTTGGTGATGGAACATATATACAAAGAATTTTTCCAGTTAAAACAAAAGAAATAAAAGATATAGAAAAGATTGTATGTGGTGCTTTTCATTCATTTGCTATAGATAAAAAAGGAAATCTTTATGGATGGGGTAAAAACTGGAAAGGTCAAATTGGTGATGGAAGTTTTGTAAATAAAAATTTTCCTGTAAAAGTTTTTGGGAAAAATGGAGATGGATTTTTTTCAGATGCAAAAGAAGTTTCTGCAGGAAGAAATCATACAGTTATCTTGAGTAAAAATGGAGAAGTTTTTGTTATGGGAAGTAATGTTTTTGGTCAACTCGGCAATAAAATTTTAAAAAAAATAAATTTCCCAATAAGTATACTTGTTGGAGAAGAAACTTTAAAAAATGTAAAGGAAATTTCAGCATCGGGAAGTTATTCTGTTGCTTTATTAAAAAATGGAACCTTATATCTATGGGGTACAAATGAAGGATTTCTGGATGACAAAACAAAAAATGTAAAAATTTTCACTCCTATCGTTATTGCCAGATTTGCTGAATAAATAAATTATATTAAACAAAATTAAACCCCTTTATTTGTTGGAATAATTGCTATATAATAAAATGATACCTGTAAATCTTTTAAATTTTAAAGTTGAAAAATATAAATGGGAGGAAAAATGAGAAGTGATAATATAAAAAAGGGATATGTTAGAGCACCTCACAGAAGTTTATTAAAAGCAATTGGCTTAACAGATGAAGAGATAGAAAGACCGATTATAGGAATTGCAAACTCTGGAAATGAAATAATTCCAGGACATATACATCTGAATAGAATTACAGAAGCAGTAAAAGCAGGAGTAAGAATGGCAGGTGGAACTCCTGTTGAATTTGGTGTTATAGGAGTTTGTGATGGAATTGCAATGGGTCATATCGGGATGAAATACAGTTTAGTTTCAAGAGAAACTATTGCTGATAGTGTTGAAATAATGGCACAGGCACATCAATTTGACGGAATTGTTATGATAGCAAGTTGTGATAAGATTGTACCCGGAATGTTAATGGCTTTATTAAGATTAAATATTCCAGGAATTTTTATTAGTGGTGGGCCTATGTTATGCGGAATTCTACCTGATGGAAAAGAAATTGATTTAATAAGTGTTTTTGAAGGTATTGGAAAATTTTTGAATAAAGAAATAACAGAAGAACAACTGAAATTAATTGAGGAAAGAGCATGTCCTGGAGCAGGAAGTTGTGCAGGAATGTTTACAGCAAATTCAATGAACTGTTTATCGGAAGCACTTGGACTTGCTTTACCTGGAAATGGAACAATACCAGCTGTTGATGCAAGAAGAATAAGATTAGCAAAATATACAGGCATGAAAATTGTTGAACTTGTCAATAAGAACCTAAAACCCCTTGACATTATAAAATTTGAAAGTTTTAAAAATGCAATTGTAGTTGATATGGCTATTGGAGCCTCCACTAATACAGTTCTTCATCTACCCGCAATTGCAAATGAAGCAGGAATTAAACTTGACCTTGAAATTTTTGATAAATTAAGCAGAATTACCCCTAATATTTGTAAACTCTCTCCTGCATCAAATCAGCATATCCAAAATCTTGATAGAGCGGGCGGAATCTCAGCAGTTATGAAAGAACTAAGTAAAAAGGGATTGATTGAAGAAGGTTGTTTGACAGTAAGTGGTAAAAAAATTGGTGATATAATAAAAAGAGCAGAAATATATGACAGAAATGTTATAAAAGATATTAAAAGTCCTTATATGAAAGAAGGTGGAATTGCTATTCTTAAAGGTTCTCTTGCTCCCTCCGGTGCAGTAGTTAAACAATCAGCGGTGAAAGAAAATATGCTCAAGTTTACAGGAAAAGCAATTGTTTTTGATTGTGAAGAAGATGCTATGAATGCAGTAATTGAAGGTAAAATAAAAGAAGGTGTGATAGTTATAAGATATGAAGGTCCTAAAGGTGGTCCAGGAATGAGAGAAATGCTTTCAATAACTTCAGCAATAAGCGGAAAAGGGTTAGAAGAAAAAGTTGCTTTAATCACAGATGGAAGATTTTCAGGAGGTACAAGAGGACCCTGTATTGGACATGTAAGTCCTGAAGCAGCAGAAGGAGGTCCGATTGCTTATGTAAAAAACGGAGATATTATTGAAATAAATATACCTGAAAGAAAAATAGAATTAAAGGTAAGTAAAGATGAAATGGAAAAGAGAAAAAAAGAAATGAAAATTTTAAAAAAAGAATTAAGAGGAGTGCTTGCAAGATATGCAAAACTTGTTAAATCGGCAAATACAGGAGGGATACTTGAATGAAAGGACTTGAAAAAGAAATTGCAAAAAAGGGAATTATAAGTGAGGCAGTTAAAAAGATAGCAAAAGAGGAAGGACTTGAAGAAGAAGAACTTGCAAAAAAAGTAAGTGAAGGGAAAATCATCATTTTAAAACATAAAGATAAAGTTGTTGGTATTGGGGAAGGATTAAGAACAAAAATAAATGCGAATATTGGGACATCTCCCGATGTCTGTGACATAAAACTTGAGTTAGAAAAATTAAAGATTGCTGAAAAATATGGAACAGATACAGTTATGGATTTAAGCACAGGAGGAAATATTGATGAAATAAGAAAAAAAATTTTAAAAGAAAGTAATGTCCCAGTGGGAACAGTTCCGATTTATCAGGCAGGGATAGAAGCGATAAAGGAAAAAGGTGGAATAATAAAGATGAATGAGGATAAAATTTTTGAAACAATAGAAAAACAAGCAGAAGATGGAGTAAGTTTTGTTACAGTTCATTGTGGAGTAAATTTAAAGACAATTGAACGACTTAAAAAAAATCCAAGAAAAACACTTGTTGTAAGCAGAGGAGGGGCTTTTCTTATTTCATATATACTTGCAAATGAAAAAGAAAATCCATTATATAAAAACTTTGATAGATTAATAGAAATTGCAAAAAAATACGACCTTGTTTTAAGTTTAGGAGACGGATTAAGACCGGGAGGACTTATTGATTCAACAGACATTTCTCAAATTGAAGAATTACTGACTCTTGGAGAATTAACAAAATATGCATGGGAAAATAATGTACAGGTTATAATTGAAGGACCTGGGCATATACCAATAAATGAAATTGAAAGTAATGTTTTAATAGAGAAAAAGATATGTAAAGGTGCTCCTTTTTATGTCCTCGGACCAATTGTAACTGACATTGCTCCGGGTTATGACCATATCACTTCTGCAATTGGAGGTGCAATTGCTGCATGGAAAGGAGCGGATTTCCTTTGTTATGTTACTCCGAGTGAACATCTATCATTGCCCGGGGTTGAAGAGGTAAAAGAAGGAGTTATTGTTGCTAAAATTGCTGCTCATATAGGAGATATAGGGAAGGGTATTAAAAAAGCGATTGAAATTGATTTTTCAATGGATATAGCAAGAACTAAAAGAGACTGGGAAAAAGAGAAGGAAATAGCAGTTGATAAAGAAAAATTTGAAAAATTAAGAAAAAAATTTCCTATCAAAGAAAAAGATGTATGTACGATGTGTGGAAAATATTGTGCAATAAAAATTGTTGAAAAATATCTTGGTACAAAAGTGATATGTTAAAATGAGAAAAATAAGAAAATACGGTGAAGAAATTTTAAGGAAAAAGGCAGAATCAGTAAAAAACATAGATGAAAAAATCGTTAAATTAATAAAATCAATGAAAGAAACTCTTTTACATTTCAAAGGAATTGGACTCGCTGCTCCTCAAGTTGGGGTATCAAAAAGAATTTTTATAGCACACGACAAAGAAAACAATAACTTAATAACAGTTATAAATCCAGAAATAATTGATACCAAAGGAGAACAAATTGACATAGAAGGTTGTTTAAGTTTTCCTGAAATCTACTTTTCAATAAATAGAAATAAAATTGTAGTTATTAAAGGATTAAATGAAAAAGGAAAAGAAATTGTATTAGAAGGAAGAGATTTAATGGCAAGATGTTTCCAGCACGAAATTGACCATCTGAATGGAGTTCTTATTATTGACTATGCTACAGAAGAAGAAAAAAAATACTATAGAGAAAAACTTAAAAAGTTGAATAAAAATAAAACCTGAAATTAAAAAAATTCGGGGTGTCCGGATTTGAACCGGAGGCCCCTTGGTCCCGAACCAAGTGCTCTACCAGGCTGAGCCACACCCCGTAAATATGCGGCCAGCCCGACTTGAACGGGCAACTCTCGGGTCCGCAACCCGATGTTCTATCCATTTGAACTATGGCCGCTGATATAAATTATACCTTTCTATAATTAAAGAAATTATCTCCATAAATATCAATCCCAACTATTGCAGGAAATTCATATACTTCAAGTTGATAAATTGCTTCTGGTCCTAATTCTTCAAAAGCCAACAACTTTATTCCTTTCACAAATTGACTTAAATAAGCACCACACCCACCATAAGTAATAAAATAAACCGCTTTAAATCTTTTAAATGCTTTTACTATTTCTTTTCCTCTTTCTCCTTTTCCCATAGTTCCTTTTAAACCAAGTTTTAACAAAGGGATTGTCAGATTATCCATTCTCTCACTCGTTGTAGGACCAATTGAACCAACTATTTTTCCCTCAGGAGTAGGAGAAGGACCTGTATAATAAATTAATTCATTTTTTATCTCTATAGGAATATTTTTTTTCAAGTTTATAATTTCAATCAATTTTTTATGTGCCGCATCCCTTGCTGTTAAAATTTTCCCATTTATTAAAACATAATCTCCTGCTTTAAGTTTTTTTAAATCTTTTTCATTTTTCAATGGGAAATATATTTTTTTCATATTTCAAAACTCCCCATTCTGTGAGCCCAACAGCATAAATTTACAGCAACAGGCAAACCTGCTATATGAGTTGGATAAGTTTCAATTTTTAAATCAAGTGCTGTAACATTACCACCAAATCCTGAAGGTCCTATTTTTAACTTGTTTATTTTAAAAAGAATTTCTTTCTCCCAATCTCTGTATTTGGAATTTTCATCTCCAATTTTACTCAAAGCATATTTTGAAAGCAACGCTGCTTTCTCAAAAGAACCACCAATTCCAACACCAATAAAAACAGGTGGACAGGGAGAACTACCTGCTTTTTCCACTGTTTCAATTATAAAATTTTCTATACCCATTTTTCCTTCTGAGGGATTAAGCATCTTTAATCTGCTTTTATTCTCTGAACCGAAACCCTTTGCAATTATTGTAAACTTTAATTTATCACCCTCATTCACCAAGTAATGAATAATACATGGAGTATTATTTCCTGTATTCTCTCTTTCTATTGCACTCACCACAGAATTCCTTAAAAAACCTTTTTTACTCCCTTTTTCAACCCCTTTGTTTATTATCTCTGTAAGGTCTTTATATATACCTTTCTCAATTTTTACATTTATCCCTATTTCTGCAAATATAATTGCAAGTCCAGTATCCTGACATAAAGGAATTCTTTCTCTTTCAGCAATTTCAATATTTTTAAGTATGATTTCTAAATATTTTCTGGAATACTTCTCTTTTTCGTTTTCATAAGCAATTTTAATATATTTTTTCACCTCTTCAGGCAGTTTATAATTAATCTCTATAATTGTTTCACATATTCTATTAACAATTTCCTCTGAAAATATTTTTCTCATTTCTCCACCATATAAAATTTAAATTTGAATGATAATAAAGAACAAGATTACACAAAAAATTTATTCTTTCAGCATCATTTCTCTTGACATTCAGTATTCCAACATTTTTAAAATCATTTCTTTTAATAAATCTTATTATTGAAATTAATCTAATAGATATTTTAACACAATTCTGGTCTTCTTTTCTACAATTATAACAAAGAACACCCCCTTTTCTCGGAGAAAAAAAATATCTTCTACTTTCTTTTTCACAAATACAACAATTATCAATTTTTATTCCGTATCCAAGAAATTCTATAAACTTTATTTTAAAAGTAAGAAAAATTAAATGTTTTTTTTTATTCTGTTTTAAATTTTCTATTGTTTCTTTCAAAAGATAAAAAATATTCTCATCTTTCTGTAACTCTGGAGTAAAAAGGTCTATAAGTTTTAAAATATAGTAGTATATTTTAGAGGATTTTTTATCCTCAAAATAAAAAAAATTGATTAAATTTGGAGAACTTAAAAGGTTTAACTCTGATCTCTTTTTATAAAGAAATGTTGAAATATATGCGCCTTCAGTAAAAGTTAAAGGAGGAATTTTGCTTTTTTCTTTTCTGACACCTTTTAAAACTCCTTTAATTTTCCCAAATTCTTTTGTAAATAAAGTCAGTATTACACTCGTTTCTCTAAAGTTAATTTTTTTTAAAATAAAACCTTCAATCAATATTGGTGGCATTTTAAGACTTAAAAATACCCATAGAGATAACAATTTTTAAAGCATCTTCAACTGAAATATCTATTTTTTCAATTTTTTCTTTTGGAATCATAAAAATAATTCCTGTACTTATATTCGGAACAGTAGGAACAAAAACACATATTTCTTTACTATCTTTCCCTTCATCTGTAATGAATCCAATTGTATATGAATCGTTAGGTAACCTAACTTTAACCACTCCTTTGAAAATATTTTTTTTCTCTTCTGTTATTTTTTTAACAATATTTTTTATAAAACTGAAAATTTTATTCAAAAATGGAATATTTTCAAAAAGTAATTCAATCAATCCAAGAAACTTTTTTCCTAGAAAATTATTTGCCAGAAAACCTACAAATAAAATCACAAGTATCAGAGAGATTAAACCAATTCCAGGCGTATATATGTTGACAAAAAATTTTTTAAAAAAATTTCCAAGGATATTCTCAAGAAAAATAAATATTTTAAATAAAATCCATATAGAAAGAGAGATAGGAACTATAAAAATTATCCCTGAAATAAAATGTTTTTTTAATGTCTTCAATTTTCACCTCCAGAAAATTTGAAAAAGTAATATAGTAACAATTATACCTATTATTCCCCCAATTATAACCTCTTCTATGGTATGAATTTTTTTTGTTATTCTGCTTTGAGCAACCCAGAAAGAAAGTAAAAAAACAAGTGGAGAAATTACAGGGTAATCCTTAAATGTTAAAAAGGAAATAGCAACCCATATACTAAAAGCAATTCCGCTATGAACACTCGGCATACCACCTGCAAGAGTAAAACTTTCTCCTGTAAGTATTTTCAAAACAATAGTTAGAAATGAAACAATAATAAGAGTAATAAAAGTGAAATACCATGGAGACCTCGCAATATTTTCAAAAATATTTCTAAAACCTTCTGGAAAAAACTTTATAAAGATTAAATAACCACATATAAAAGCAAAAATTGAAGATACTAAAACAGCGGAAGCACAAATATCTTTAACAACTTTTATAATATTCTGATTTTCCTTACTCATATTCTCTGAAAGAATCTCTATACCGGTATTTATTATTTCGGAAACCATTACAAGAGAAATAAGAACGATAATTATTAAGGTTTCAGTAAATGGCACATGAAAAAAAAGAGATAATAATATTGCAACAATACCCATAAAAACATGAATTTTAAAATTTCTTTCTCTTTTAAAAACATAAATAAGTCCATTAAAAGCAGAATTAAAACTTTCAAGCAAAGAAGAATTTTTTTTGTTTTTCATTTTGCATAATCACACTAAAAATTTCATCCTGAATAGACAACATTTTTTCTCTTTCTTTTTTATTATAATCTCTATATCCTTTTAAATGTAAAATCCCGTGAATTATTACATAAAGAAGTTCTTCCTCCAGTGTATTGGAATAAATTTTTGCATTTTTTTCACATTCTTCAACAGAAATTATTAATTCTCCAAAGTCCTTTGAGTATTTAAAAGAAATAACATCAGTAAATCCATTTTTTTTTAGAAATTCTTTATTTAACAATTTTATTTTTCTGTTATTAACTAAATAAACGAATACTTTTTTTGGTGGTGGATTAATTATTTTTTTTAACCTGATAAGTTTATTTTTTAAAAATTTTTTATTTATTTTTATTTTCCTTATCCTCTGAAAGATTTCTATTTCCATTTCTATTTTTGTAGTATTTCTCATAAGCATCTATGATTTTTTTGACAAGTTTATGTCTTACAACATCTCTATTGGTAAAGTAAACAAATTTAATCCCTTTTATCCCTGAAAGAATACTTTGAACTTCTACAAGCCCTGAAGTTGTTGAAGATAAAGGATGGTCAATCTGGGTTATATCACCTGTTATAACAATTTTTGAATCAATACCAAGTCGTGTTAAAAACATTTTCATTTGTGCAAAACTCGTATTTTGTGCTTCATCAAGTATTATAAAAGCATTACTTAAAGTTCTACCTCTCATATATGCAAGTGGAACAATTTCTATAATTTTTCTTTCCTGCCATCTTCTCAACTCTTCATATTTAAGCAGGTCAAAAAGTGCATCATATATAGGTTGAAGGTACGGTTTAATCTTTTCTTCAAGATCACCTGGCAAAAATCCAAGTCGTTCCCCTGCTTCAAGAGCAGGTCTGGTTAAAATAAATCTCTGAAACTGTCCTTTTTTAATCGCTTCAATTCCACATGCAACTGCAAGATATGTTTTTCCTGTTCCTGCAGGTCCTATTCCAACAACAAGGTCATATTTTCTTATTGCTTTTACATATTTTTTTTGAGTGGATGTTTTTGGTATAACAAAATCTTTTTTTGAATTTATCCAGATACTACTGTCTTTTTTTTCCTGTGTTTTTTCATCTTTTATTTCTTTTCCTTTATCATCTCTTACCATCATAAGAATATCACTTTTTGTAATAAATTTCTTTTTTGCTCTATTTCTAAGGATTTCATGTAAAAGTTCTAAAACTTTTTCTACTTTTTCATTTTCCCCTTTAAATGTCAGTAAATTCCCTCTGGCAAAAATTTCAATCCCAAAAAGATTTTCTATAAATTCAAGATTTTCATCTCTTATACCATAAAGGAATTGGGCTTCTTCGTTGGAAATTTCAATCTGTTTTTTAATAATCATTTTTAGGGTATGTATATTTTTCTACCGGGTACTAAATTATCAGGATTTTTTATAATGTCTTTATTTGCTTGATAAATCAAATACCATTTTGAAGTATCATTATAAAACTTATAAGCAATTTTTTTTAAAGTATCTCCTTTTTGAATGGTATAATATTTACCTGATTTAGGTTCTTCTTCTATAATTGGTTCCGATGGTTTCATCTGAATAGTTGCTCTAAGTTTATTAATTTCTGCTATTGTTTGATTGGCTACTGCAATTGATTTTTCACTTGCTTCATTGGATGCTTTTATTGCTTTTTCACTTGCTTCATTTGCCATATTTATTGCTTTCTCACTTGCTTCATTTGCTATTTTTATTGCTTCATTTGACTTATCAATTGCCTTTTGAGATGCCTCATTTGCAGCCTTAATCGCCTCTTCAGATGCTTTATTTGCTGCACTTATTGCTTTCTGAACTTCACTTTCAGTAAATTTTTTAACTTCATTTGTTGCTGCTATTGCTTCATCTACTTTTTTTATCGCTACTTCAGAATTTGCCTTTGCCTGATTACTCGTATTAACTGCTTCTATAGATAATTTTTCAGCATTTTTACTGATTTCAAGTGCTGTTTCCGCTATTGCTATTGCCTGTTTTAATTTAATATCAACCATTTCCTCAAAAGATTTTTTTGGTTCAATTTCTCTTTTGGTTTGATACATCGCACAACCACTTAATAATAAACTACATACAAATAATAACAGTTTTTTCATTTTCCCCTCCACATTTTCTTATAAAAAGATTATCATTATTCATTTGCAATGTCAATTTTAATTCTATTTTCCTTTAAAAGATTATATTCCACTTCACCCGGTGCATCTGTTAAAAGACAAACTCCTTTCTGGGTTTTTGGAAAAGCAATAGTTTCCCGTATACTTTCTTCTCCAAGTAAAAGCATCACCAACCTATCAAGCCCGATAGCAATACCGCCGTGGGGTGGAGCACCAAATTCAAGGGCTTCCAGTAAAAATCCAAATCTCTGTAAATAAATATTCTCTTCAAGTCCTATAATCTTAAAAATCTTTTCCTGAAGTTCTCTTTTATTTATTCTTATACTTCCTCCACCAATTTCTATACCATTTAATACAATATCATATGCTCTTGATTTTACCTTTAACGGTTCTGTTTCAAGTATTTCAATATCCTCTATTTTAGGAGAAGTAAAAGGATGATGAACCGATTGAATCCGTTTTTCCTCTTCGTTGTATTCAAAAAGAGGAAAATCAACAACCCATATAAAAGAAAGTTCATCTTTTTTTTCAATTAATTTATCTTTCATTCTATCAATCAGTCCTTTAAGTATTTCATTTACCCAACTTCTTTTTCCTCCAAGAAATAATAAAAGTTCATTGGATGATTTATGAGGTGATAAGTTTTTAATTTCATTTACTATATTTTCAGAAAGAATTTTTTTGAGTGGACTTTGTATATCATCATTTTTAAATCTTATCCATCCAATTCCGTTCCCACCAGCATTTTTAACAAATTCATTATATTCCTCAATATTTTTCAAAGTAATCTTCTCTCCGTCTTTTATAAAAAAACCTTTAATTACACCTTTTCTTTCAATAATTTCATTCAATATCCTTATTTCACTTTTTTCAAAAATTCTGGTTAAATCAACAAATTCAATGTTAGTTCTCATATCAGGTGCATCTGTACCATATTTTTCTATTGCCTCATTATAAGTAATTTTTTTAAATGGAATTTCAATTTTTATTCCAAATGTTTTTTCTATTACATCCTTAAAAAGATTTTCCATCAGTGTAATAATATCATTTTCTTCTATAAAAGACATTTCAATATCTATTTGTGTAAATTCAGGCTGTCTATCTGCTCTTAAATCTTCATCCCTGAAACACTTTGCTATCTGATAATACCTATCAAAACCTCCTATCATTAAAATCTGTTTAAAAA
>ERZ795060.1114-NODE-1114-length-32794-cov-5.769297_pt1 | contig 32794 bp, 27 predicted proteins | sample MGYA00375144_ERZ795060 | MGnify/ENA primary metagenome ERZ795060 (study PRJEB30189, sample SAMN05720157) | activated sludge metagenome | isolation source: anaerobic digester from wastewater treatment plant | place: Japan | collected 2015-05-15 ...
CCGCACGCTTCACCACCTCCACGAAGACGTTGGGGTTATCGACGGTGAAGAAGGAGCACTCCGCGGGAAGCTCGCCCGAACGCGGCTTCACCGGCACCGCGCGCAGCGGCACGTTCAGGCGGTAGCCCTCGGCCACCACTTCGCCGTGGCGCAAGTCGCCCGCGTGGGGATAGAGCGAGTAGGTGAAGCGGTGATGCCCCATGTCGGCGTTCGGGTCCGGATTCTTTGGCGCGCGCAGCAGGCTGAGGCGCAGCGTGTTGCCCAGCACGTCGTGGCCGTACTTGCAGTCGTTCAGCAGGGCGACGCCGTAATCTCCCTCGCTCAGATCCACCCACTTGTGCGCCACCACCTCGAAGCGCGCCAGATCCCACGACGTATTCCGGTGCGTGGGCCGCTCCACGTGCCCGTACTGGATCTCGAAAGTCGCCCGGCTGGCGTTCAGGTCCACCGGGAACGCCACCTTGAGGAGCTTGTGCGCCTCGTGCCACTCCGCCTCCGTCACGAAATCGACGCGCCCGCTCCCCGCGAGGAGCTGGACCCGCTGACGGACCTCGGAATCGCCAAAGCGGCGCACGATCTCGATGGCGCCGCGCACCGGACCGGACTCCACCACGCGGATCTCGCTGAGCTCGGTCACGTCGCGTCCCGTCTCGGCATAGAAGGCATCGATGTCCCAAGCGTCCCAGTTGTTCGGCCGGTCGTCGAAGAGCTGGAGCACGTTCGCCTTCGCCCCCGGCGCGAGCACCTCCCGCCCCCGGCGCTTGTCGAAAACGCGGGCGATCATGCCGTGCTCGTCCAGCTCGATGCGCAGGAGCTCATTCTCCAGCGAGCGCTCGGTCACATGCACCCGCTCGTAACCCGCGTCCGGCGCCTCCTCCGAGAGGTCATAGAGCGCGTAGCCGTGTTCCGGGGCTTCGGCGATGAAGAGGAGATACCGCTCGCTCCCGACCGTCGTCTCCTGCACCGGATGGCGGACGCCGCGCGGGTCTCTCACCGAGCGGGGCGCCGAACCCTGGAGCGGCAGCATCACCGCGCCACGGTGCGCCCGGCTCAGGCTGTTCCAGACGACCACCGGCTGGCGGCAGCCCGCCGTATCGATCCGCTCGCACAGGCTGGCCAACGCGCTCGCAACAATCCTCTCGCCCTCGCGCTCGACCTCGGCATACTGCTCGCGCGAGTCCTCGTACACCCAGCCGATGGATGACCCCGGCAGCACATCGTGGAACTGGTTGAGAAGCACCAGCTTCCAGCACCGGTCGAGCGTCTCCGCGGGGTAGCTCGGCATCGCGTTTGGTCGGATGCTCGCGAAGAACTCGGCGTCGCGGAGGAGCAACTCGCAGCGCCGGTTCATGCGCTTGTTGTGCGCCTGCGTCGTGTAGGTGCCGCGATGGAGCTCCAGATAGAGCTCGCCAGCCCAGACGGGCAGGTCCTTCGCCTCGGCCTCGGCGCGGCGGAAGAAGTCGCGCGCGAACTCCTGCTCCACCCGGGGCACGCCATCCAGGTTTTTGACGCGCTCCGCCGCCTCGAGCATCTCCTTGGTCGGGCCGCCTCCGCCATCGCCGTAGCCAAAGAGGTAGAGCCAAGACCGGGCGCGGTCGGCCTCCTTGAAGTTGGCTTCTGCCCGGCGCAGCTCCTCTGCGGTGTAGACGCTGTTGTAGCTGTTCGCCGGCAGGAAGTGAGAGAAGACCCGGGTGCCGTCGATCCCCTGCCACAGGAACGTGTGGTGCGGGAACTGGTTGAACTGGTTCCAGGAGATCTTCTGCGTCATGAAGTAGGGAACGCGCGCCTTCCGCAGGATCTGCGGCAGCGCCGCGGAATAGCCAAAGACGTCCGGCAGGTAGAGCACGTCGGTCTCGAAGCCGAACTCATCCATGAAGAAGCGCTTCCCATGCACCACCTGGCGGACCAGGCTCTCGCCGGAGGAGAGGTTGCAGTCGGCCTCGACCCACATCGCGCCCACGGGCTCCCAGCGCCCGGCGGCCACGGCTTCTTTAATGCGCGCGTACAGCTTCGGATAGTGCTCCTTGGTGAAGGCGTAGAGCTGCGGCTGGCTCTGCCCGAACTTGTAGTTGGGGTAGCGCTCCATGTAGCGGAGGGCCGTGGAGAAGGTGCGCGCGCACTTGCGCACCGTCTCACGCAGGGGCCACAGCCAGGCAACGTCGATGTGCGCGTGCCCGATGGCGCTCGCCCGCGTGCTCGATGCGCGCGCCGGGAGCGAGAGCGCCTGGGCCAGCGCCTCGCGGGCCGCCTTGGGGCCCTGCCCCGTCAGGTAGCGGTTGGCACACTCATTCAGGTCGTAGAGGAGTTGCGCCTTGCGCGGGTCGCCCTCGGGGAGGGCCTTCATCAGGTCCAGGAGCACGCGGAAGTCGTTGAAGAGGTTCCAATGCGCCCGGTCGAAGCGCGCCAGGTGGGCCTGCCGCAGCTCAAACGGCTCTGGCACGCGCGCCAGGCCACTGGTCTGCCCCATCGCGGAGATGCCGAAGAGGTGGTTCCCTGCGGCCTCGACGTACAGCTCCACCGGCTGGCCAGCGACGGCGCTCTCGGCAAGGAGGTAATCGGAGCGGTTGGCATCCAGTCCCTGGCCGGGACAATCGCCATCCCACACGAGCGCCTCGGAGGAGGTGTCGATCAGGGCCACCACCTCGTGGCCGGCAAACGCCTCGGGGATGGCACCGCGCAAGCGAAACCACGCCGTGGACCACACCGGCCCCCAGCGGAAGCCGACCGAGACGGAGCGATACTCCTGGCGTATCGCCTCGGCGTAGGGGATCGGATCCGGACACTGGAAGACAGCAACCTCCAGCGGCGTGAGATCCTGGTAGATATGGGGCCGAATCTCGTTGTTCAGGCAGCGCTCGAGGCGCTGGGCGGTGAGTTGCGGGTGTTTGAGCATACGCTTCCTCGGCAATCCGGGCAGGCGGTAGAGGGATGCCCTCGTCGTTCCCGATACCGGTTCGGCGCTCCCGAGCGCGCTCCTCCCACGGCTGCCCGGCAGGGGAAAGCCTCCGGCAGGACCTTGCTGGCCCCACCTGCTCTCCCCCCGGCTGGACCAGAGCTCCGGGCAGGCAAGGCGCGGCGCCGCACCCTGCCCGCCCGCGAAGCGAAACCTACTGCCCTGGCTTGTGGGATTTGGGCCGGACCGGCTTGCCGGTCTTGGCGCTTTCCCAGATCGCCTCGGCGATGGCGAGAGAGGCGGCGCCATCGTAGAGCGACGAGCGGTTCTCCACCTCGCCGCGGATGCACTGCGCGAAGTGGCGCAACTCGCCTTCGTAGCCCAGCCAGCGTCCGCCCAGGTTGAACGAGACGGCGTGCGGCAGCGCGTACAGCCCCTCGCGCCAGGGGCCCAGCTCCGGCGCCCAACGCTCGCGCGGGCGGTAGTTCACGTGGATCATATCCTCGACATCCACGCTGCAGAGGAGGCCAGAGACGTTCAGCGTCTCGCGGATGTTCCAGCTCGGATCATCCGTGGCGTTGCTGTTGAGCAGGCCGACAGCGCCGTTCTCAAACTGGAGGGTGACTGCGAAGGCGAAGCAGCCCTCGCCACGATCACAGAGGCGGGCGTAGAGCTCCGTCACGTCGCCGCCGAAGTAGCGGGCCAGATCGAAGGCGTGGCACTGGTTGCCGATCAGACAGACGAGGGCGCGGTCCTCGATCCCCCAGATCGAGGGGTAGGCGCCATGCGTGTAGCGCACGCTCACCATCGAGACCGGCCCAAACTCCTCGCGCTGGGTGATCTCCTTTGCCTTCTCGTAGGCGGTAGCGAACCGCTTCATGAAGGCGGTCATCCCGAAGGTGCCGGCCTTGCGCGCGGCCTCCGCCAGGTCATAGGCGTGCTGAAAGTCAATCGCGGACGGCTTCTCCACAAAGATGGGGATGCCCCGCTCCAACACTTGCAGGCCCACCTCGTAGTGCATCTGCGGGGGGCCCGAGATGCACACCCCTTCGGGCTTCTCCTTGTCCAGCATCTCCTCGACGCTGGCATAGGCGCGGCGCGCGCCCCAGGTGCGCTGCGCCACCAGACGCTTCTCCTCGATCTGGTCGACCACTGCCACCAGGTCGATCTCCGCAATCCGCGCGAACTGCGGGTAGAGCGCCCCCGAGGCATGGCCCCCGCACCCAACAAAGGCGATTCTCACCTTGTCCGACATGATCTCTACTCCTCACATTGCAGCGTGCCGCCAGCCGGTCCCGCGGCCGTGCTGTCTGAGGATTACCGCAAGCGCGCGCGCATTCCTGCCGGTCTCCCGGCCCGCAGTTGGGCAGTCCCCCTTCAGCGCCTCTAGAACACCCGGACGCCGCTCTTGACGCCCCTCTTCCCGGGTGTTAGAATGGAGTAGGAACCGGGTTTGAGTCTACCGCCACGGGCTCGAGCGTTTGCTTAGGGAAAAGCCTCTCCAAGAGGAAACGAGCGGTTGGGCTCCGGTGTAAGTACGAGTGTTATTGCATCTTGCGCGTGTGGGAATGGCACGAGCGGATGGAGGCCGCCAGGAGCAGAGGTGGCCTTATCGAACGGGAGGAGGGCGCCCCGGCAGGAACTACGTTTCACGAGCGAGGTAGTGTGGTAGAATCAAGCGGTGCGTGTCGCCCGCGAGGGCCGTGGCAAAGGGAGGCCTCACGGTGTTCAGACTTGCTCTCCCACTCGATTCTACCGCGGCGGGATTCGCTATCAGTGCCTCCAGGCCATTGCGTCGCGACGCGGCACCGCCTGGGGGCAGGCCACACCGGAGTTGCGCGATCACATGGTAGGGCCGTGCTTCTGGGAAGTCAGTTTCACGGAGAGGGGAGACCAGGAGCCATGAACTTGACCATCGACATCAGCCGTGTGGACAACGCGACCATCCTCACCCTTGCCGGCGAGCTCGACGCCTACACCTCGTTGGAACTGCGAGAGACGGTGGTGCGCCTGGTCGAGGAGGGCGTGCGCTCGCTCATCGTCAACCTGTCGAAAGTGGACTTCATCGATAGCGTTGGCCTCGGAACGCTGGTCGGCTGCCTGAAGCGCTCGGCCGAGCACGGTGGGACCATGCGCCTGGTCGGCCTGAACCCCCAGATTCAGAAGGTGTTTGATATCACCGGTCTCTCCAAGATCTTCGATATCCACACGACCAATGAGGAGGCGCTGAAGCACGTGACGCCAGCGGCTGCTGGAAACTCATGAAACAGACCATACTCAATGCCGAACACCGCCGGCTCGGTGCCACTCTGGTCGAGTTTGCGGGATGGGAGATGCCCGTCTCCTATTCGGGCATCCTGGAAGAGGCGCGCGCCGTCCGGCAGGCGGCTGGCCTCTTCGATGTGAGCCATATGGGTGTCCTCCAGCTCTGCGGCACCAATGCGCGCGCGGAGCTGGAGCATCTGGTGACGTGTGCCCTGCGCGATCTCCCCGTGGGCCGGGTGCGCTACGGCTTGATGCTCGCCCCCAACGGGGGGGTGCTCGATGACCTGCTGATCTATTCGCTGGCGTCCGACGACCTGTGGGTGGTGGCAAACGCCGCCAACGCCAGCCGCGACCTCCAGTGGATCCAGGAACACGTCTCCCCCGGAGTGCAGGTCACCCCTCATTTCGGCGAGGTCGCCATCCTGGCCCTGCAGGGACCGCGTGCGCTGGGGATTGCCGGCGCAGCCACCGGGCAGGAGTTCACCACCCTCCGGCGTTTCGGCTTTGCCCGGTGGAGCTTCGACGGCGCTGAAGTGATCACGTCGCGCACCGGCTACACGGGGGAGGATGGCCTGGAATTCTTCTGCCCGGCCGGGAAGGCCCTCGCGCTTTGGGAGCGCCTGCTGGATGCCGGGCGCGATAGCGGGCTGCTCCCCTGCGGATTGGGCGCGCGCGATGTTCTGCGGATCGAGGCAGGCAACGCGCTCTACGGTCACGAAGTGAACGAGGAGACGAATCCGGTAGAGGCCGGGCTGATGTGGGCGGTGAACCTGGATAAGGGCGATTTTGTCGGGCGCGAAGCCGTGCTAGATGCCCGCTCCGCCCCGTCCACTCGCCGCCTCACGGGGCTCGTCATGGAGGAGAAGGCGATCCCCCGCCAAGGAGCACCGGCCGGAACAGATACGGAAGCCACCGGGGTCGTCACCAGTGGAACGTTTTCGCCAGCGCTCGACCGAGGGATCGCGCTGGCTTACCTTCCTCCCGAGGAGGCGGTGCCGGACCGAGCCGCCTGGGTGGAACTCCGCGGCAGGCGCCGCCGCGCGCGCGTCGCCTCGCTGCCTTTCGTCCAACGGAAGCGTTGAGCTCCCGGCGCTCTCGCGCCCGGGAAGCGTGGAACGCTGTTCCCAAACCTTGGAACCTTGAAGGAGATAACCATGAATCTGCCACCGGAACTGAGATACGCGAAGTCCCACGAGTGGGTGCGCGTGGAAGGCGATCTTGCCACTATCGGCATCACGGACTATGCCCAGGATCAGCTCGGCGACGTCGTCTATATTGAGTTGCCGGAAGTTGGGCGCACCCTCCAGCAGGAGGAGACCTTCGGCTCCATCGAGTCGGTCAAGGCGGTTTCGGAGCTGCTTGCCCCTGTCAGCGGCGAGGTCGTCGAGGTGAACGAGGAGCTCCTGGATACGCCTGAGACCGTGAATGAGGACCCCTACTCCGCCGGGTGGATGATCATCGTGCGCATGGATGACCCCAGCGAGGTCAAGGATCTGCTCACCGCGGAGCAGTACCAGGCATTTGTCGAAGAGGAAGGCTAGGTTCAGCGTGCGATTCCTGCCTGGAACCGAGGCAGACCGGCGGGAGATGCTCCATCGCATCGGGGCATCCAGCGTGGAGGAGCTCTTCGCGGAGGTGCCCCCGGAGGGGCGCGTGCAGGGCCTTCTCCGTCTGCCGCCGGCACTCTCCGAGCCCGAGCTGCTTGCGCATCTCGGCGATCTCGCCGCGCGCACCACGGGCACGGCGGAATACTGTTGCTTCCTTGGCGCCGGGGTGTACGACCATTACATTCCCGCGGTCGTGCCCGCGCTCGTCGGGCGCACGGAGTTCCTGACGGCGTACACCCCCTACCAGGCAGAGATCAGCCAGGGCCTGCTCCAGTCCATCTACGAGTATCAGACCCTCGTCTGCCAGCTGACCGGCATGGACGCGGCGAACGCTTCGATGTACGATGGCGCCACCGCGCTCGCCGAAGCGGCTATCATGGCGGGCGCGGCCACGCGACGCAATCGCTTCCTCTTGCCGCGCACCATACACCCCTACTTCCAGCACGTCGTCGCCACCTATCTCGCGCCGCTCCCCTACGAGCTGGTGCAGATTCCCCAGGCATCCGATGGCGGCGTGGATCGAGAAGCACTAGAACGGGAGCTGGATGAACGCGTGGCCGCCGTGCTCTTCCAGCACCCCAATTTCTATGGCTGCCTGGAAGATGCCCGCGAGTTGTGCGACGCGGCGCACCGGGTGGGCGCGCTTGCCATCGCCGCGGTCGACCCGATCAGTCTCGGTTTGCTGACGCCCCCAGGCGAATACGGCGCCGATATCGTGGTGGCGGAGGGCCAGTCTCTGGGCAACTCGCTCAGCTTTGGTGGCCCCCTCCTGGGCCTGATGGCCTGCCGGAGCCGCCTCCTGCGCAACCTGCCGGGCCGGCTGGTAGGCGCGACCACCGACCGCGACGGCCGCGTCAGTTTCTGCCTGACGCTGCAGGCCCGCGAGCAGCACATTCGCCGCGAAAAAGCCTCGTCCAACATCTGCACGAACCAGGCGCTCAACGCCCTGGCGGCGACCGTGTACCTCTGCACGCTCGGAAAGCAGGGGCTGCGCCGCGTCGCCGAGCTGTGCCTGCAGAAGGCGCACTATGCGCACTCGCGCCTGCAAGCTGATGCCGGGTTTACCCCGATCTTCTCTCGCCCCTTCTTCAAAGAATTCGCGCTAAAGGCGCCAGAGCCGGTCGCCTCGCTCAATGAGCGGTTGCGCGCGGCGGGTATTCTGGGGGGTCTGGACCTGGGCCGGCTCTCCCCGGAACTGGAGGGCGCCACGCTCCTGTGCGTCACGGAGCGGCGCACGCGCGAGCAGATCGACACGATGGTCGCCGTAGCTGCGGGCGACACCGAACGGAGCTAGCTTTGTCCGAGCCGTTGATCTTCGAGCTGAGCCGTCCTGGCCGGGTGGCGTTCTCGCTCCCGGAGTGTGATGTGCCGGAGCGCCCCGTCGAGGAGCTCATCCCTGCCGGGCAGATCCGGGGCGACCTGCCGTTGCCGGAGGTCTCCGAGCCGCAGGTGGTTCGCCACTTCACCCGGCTGTCGCGCATGAACTACGGGGTGGATATGGGCTTCTATCCCCTCGGCTCGTGCACGATGAAGTACAACCCGAGGGTCAACGAGGCAGCCGCCGCGCTCCCGGGTTTCGCGACGGCCCACCCTCTCGCCGGCGAGGAACACAGCCAGGGCGCGCTCCAGCTGCTCTACGAGCTTCAGGAGATGCTGGCGGAGATCGCCGGCATGGACGCGGTCACGCTGCAGCCCGTAGCCGGCGCCCAAGGTGAGCTGACCGGCCTCCTGATGATCCGCGCCTACCACCTGGAGCGGGGCGACACCGCGCGCACGCGCATCCTGGTGCCCGACTCCTCGCACGGCACCAACCCGGCGACGGCGGCGCGCTGCGGCTATACGATCACCAGCGTGCCCTCGAACGACCGTGGCCGGGTGGACCTAGAGCAGCTTCGCGCCGCGATGGATTCGCAGGTCGCCGCGTTGATGCTCACGAATCCAAACACTCTGGGCCTCTTCGAGGACGAAGTGCTGGAAGTGACGCGCATCGTCCACGAGGGGGGCGGCCTGGTCTACATGGATGGCGCCAACATGAACGCCATTCTTGGGATCGCGCGCCCAGGGGACCTCGGCTTCGATGTGATGCATTTCAACCTGCACAAGACGTTCAGCACGCCGCATGGCGGCGGCGGGCCGGGCGCTGCGGCCGTAGCCGCGAAGGCACACCTGGAGCCCTACCTTCCTGTGCCCCGTGTGGTGCGCCGGGAGGGCGCGTATGCACTCTCCGAGGAGCACCCGCGGAGCATCGGGCGAATGCACACCTTCTACGGCAACTTCGCCAACCTGGTGCGCGCCTACACCTACCTCCGCACCCTGGGCCCCGAGGGCCTGCGCCTCGTCGCCGAAAACGCGGTCCTCAACGCCAACTACCTCTTGGCCCTCCTCAAAGAGGATTACGAGGTCCCGTATGGCGACCGGTGCATGCACGAGTTTGTCGCCTCGGCGCAGCAACAGGCCGAGAAGGGCGTGCGCGCCCTGGATATCGCCAAGCGCCTCATTGACCACGGGTTCCACCCGCCCACGATGTACTTCCCCCTCATCGTGCGCGAGGCGCTGATGATCGAGCCGACAGAGACGGAGAGCATCGAAACGCTCGACGCCTTCGCGGAGGCGATGCGCGAGATCGCGCGCGAGGCCCGCGAGCAGCCGGAAGTCGTGCACGATGCCCCGCATCCAACGCCCCTCGTCACCGTCCCGGTGAGTCGCGTGGATGAGGTCGCTGCCGCTCGCCATCCAAACCTGCGCTGGACCGCTGATGAGTAACTCTCCCGTTCGCGGCGGAGCGCTTCCGAGTGGAAGCCGCGTCGTCCAGTCGCTCGCGCAGGTCGGGGCAATGCGCCTCCTTCGGTGCGCTCCGAAAGACGGCTTCACCAATATGGCCGTGGATGAGGCCATTCTGCGTGCGCATGCCGCCGGCGAGGCCCCCCCGACGCTGCGCCTCTACGCCTGGAATCCACCTGCGATCTCCATTGGCTACTTCCAACGTGCCCAGCGCGACATCAACCTCGAAGCGTGCGCGCGCGCGGGCGTCGATGTGGTGCGCCGGTTGACCGGGGGGCGAGGCGTCTTACATGCCGACGAGGTGACTTACAGCATCGTGATCGCCGAGCGGGCCTTTGCCGGTGCGGGCGTTCTTGAGGCCTACCGCATCCTCTCGGAGGGCCTGATTGCCGGACTGCGCCGCCTGGGTCTGGAGGCGCATCTGGCCCCCGGCCAGCGCGCGCATCCGGGGCCCTCGGGAGCCAACTGCTTCGCCGCCGCTGCGTCCTGCGATCTGGTCGTGAATGGATTGAAGATCTGCGGCAGCGCCCAGGTGCGCCGTGACGGCGTTGTCTTGCAGCATGGCGCGCTGCCCCTCGAGATGGTGGATCCCTCCCGCTTCTGGCGCGAACCGGGACCTCCCCCCCATGCCACGGATCTGGCGCGCGCGTTGGGCCGCAGGCCAGAGTGGGAAGAGGTGGCTGATGCGCTGGCCGCCGGCTTCGCCGAGGCGCTGGGAGTGAGCCTACAGCCTGGCGACCTCACGCCGCGGGAACGGGAGTTGGCCCGCGAGCTCCGGCAGGAGAAGTACGCCACAGAGGCCTGGAACCTGCGCCGGTAGCCGGTCGCCTGCCTCCACCGGCGCGTTGCAGGCCGGGCTAAACAGGCCCTCTCGCCACCGCCCATCGTAGGCCCCCCCAGTATCTCTGCGCGGTGCCCATCAGGAGACGCGGGATCGCGCTACGGTTTTCCTGGGGGCGGAAGATCGGAAGGGGCGCGCCAGCGACGGCAGAGCGACCGGAAAGCAGTGGGAGCGGTTAGAGCTCGCTCACGGAGACGCGGATGCCAATGGTGCGAATGATGGCAGCGGCGCGCTCGCACTCTTCGCGCTGGCCGTAGTGGACAAGGGAGCGGCCGAGATGGTCAATCTCCCATGTCTCCATCTCCGCCTCTTCGCGAGAACAGCCGGTGGCCGCCTGGAGAATGGCGATCACCTCATCGTAGGTGTTGTAGTCGTTGTTGAAGACGATCACCACGTGGTCGCCGTCGCCCGTTCCGGGCACGCGCTCCGTGGGTAGTGGGCGCTCCGTCACCCGCTCGGGTACGTCTACAGGCATCGTCTCTCCTCCAAGCCCAGACTGACACCGTGATTATACCCCCCCCTTGCAAGAAATAACGCGAAGGAGGAGGAAACCCGGGCATCCGAGAGGCACACCGCGAGCGCGCCGGCAGCACCCGCAGCGAGGAAGACATCGCCTGTTTGCCTGCCGGCGCATCGATGCCCACCGGATGCACCGAGGCACGCGCTCAGGAAGGGGAGGGCTCGGAGCTATCCAGACTGCGTGCGGCGCTCTCGATGCCGTCGAGCAGCTCGCGACAGCGGTCGAGCAAGCGCTCGACCTCGCGTGTCGGATCGCGACGCGACGGCCGCCCGCGACGGGCCAGGAGGGCAGCAAGCCCCACCAGGCCGGCTGCCGCCAGCAGTAGATAAAGGGTATTCCGCATAGAAGCAGGCTCTCGGTAATGCAGCATCGATTCCCGGAGCATCAGGCCAGGCAAACGGTTTGAGGGGCCTGACGGGGAATCGCCCGAATGTATCGGGTCACAGAGGCGCCAGCTAGCTGCCGTCGCCGCCCAGATCGAAGCGCTTCTCGCCTGGCTCGCTCAGCGACTGGAAGATGCGCTTGACGAAAGCGAGGAGCTCCATCGGGTTGAATGGCTTGGTCAGATACGCGTCGACGCCGGAGGACCATCCCCGGAAGATATCGGCATCCTGGGCCTTCGCCGTCAGCATGATGAAGGGGATATCCCGGGTCTCGGGGTCGGCCCGGATGGTGCGCAGAACTTCGAAGCCGTCCATATACGGCATCATGACGTCGCACACGATCAGGTCCGGGTTCACCTCTTTGACCTTGCCAACCGCTTCCTTACCGTCGAAGGCGGTCACCACCTCGTAGCCGACACGTTCGAGATTCACCTGGACCAGGCGAACGATATGCCGCTCATCATCCACTACCAGAATTCGCTTTGCCATGAGCGTCTAACGCCTCCTCAGCTTTCTATATGTACGGCGCCGGACTTGGGAGAATGGGCTGGGCTGCTGTTCCGGCGAGGTGGCAGCAACCGCCACAAGGCCTGCGGTATCGGTCCATTGTGGGCGCTAGCGATCGACTCGCTACCGTGGCCATTATACACGAACGCCAGAATCGTTGTCAAGGCAACGAACCGTTCTGTTCTCCCCGGGGGCTTCGCCCCTTGATCAGGCGCAGGCCCGGCCCTTCCTGCGATTGGAATCGCTCCACGCGGTCCACAAGCCGGCGCATCAGGTAGAGCGGGAACTCCTCGTCCAGCAAGAGCCGCAGCGTCTGCTCGAGGGCAGTACTGCGGGCGCCCACTTCAGCCACCACGGCGCCGGCATCGATTCGGAAGCGCAGGCTGACCGAGTGGGCTCTGCCCGGGTCGGCCTGAGCAGCGTTGACCAGCCGGTTGCACACTTCGGAGACGGCGATCTGGAGTTCCTCCAGGCGAACGGGCGAAAGGCCCGCGCGCGCGCCGATCACCTCCGCCACCCGGCGGGCAACGGCCACGTATTCGGGCGCCGCCGTGAACTCCACAAAGACCGTCTCAGCGCTTCCCATCACTCCCCCGCCGCCTCCGGCTCTTGCCGCTTCTTGATGATCCGGTCGATGCGCAGAATCGCCTCGGCCACCTCGAACGCCGTCCGAAGCGCCTGTTTCTTCACCGGAAGCGGGTCCACTACGCCCGCGCGCATCATGTCGGTCACCTCGCCGGTATCACAGTCGATCGCGAGTGCCGGCGATTCACGCGCCGCCTGAGCCGCGAGAACATCTTCCACCTTTTCGAGAGGGTTGAAGCCCGCGTTGGACACGATCTGCATCAGCGGCACCCGCAGCGCCTCGATGGCGCAATCGGCGCCGTAGGCCGCCATCCCGCGCATCTCCGCGCGCAGGGCTTGCACGGCGCGCGCGGCTGCCAGTTCGGCCGCGCCTCCGCCCGGCACAACCCCACCCACGGCAACCGCCTGGACGGCGGAAGCGGCATCCCGCGCGATCCGCTCGCGCTCGTCGCGCACCTCGCGCGTAGACGCGCCCACCAGGATCGTTGCCACCCGCTGGCCCCTGCCCCCGGTGATGCAAAGAAACTGGCGGCGGTCGTCCACCACCACCTTGTCGGCGTATCCCAACGCCGCAGAAACCTCTTCCGGGCGGCGCTTGAGCACGGTGCGCTTCACCGGGCGCGCCCCACACAGTTCTGCCACGCTCGCCAGGTCGCTCGGCGCAACCCGACGCACCACCAACACGCCGGCCTCGGTCAGTGCTTCCTCGGCCATGGGATCGACGGAGCGCTCGACCAGCACGCAGCGAACGCCGGACTCCATCAACATTCGCAGGCCGGCTTTGAACTCCTCCTGAACCTGCAAGAACCGCCGGAAACCCGCCTCGGTCGCCAGCGCCTCTTCGCCGAGGGCCTCTGGCTCCAGGGCATCATCGATGATGAGCACCCGTGCCTCGGCGAGTTGCACCGGCATCTGGCGGTTCATCCGCCCCTTGCGGATTACCACGCCCTCGAGGACCGCGCTCTCGAGCCCATCCTGGGCTACGACACGATCCGCCAGCCGGAAGGATGGGTCGCTCAGCATCTCCCGGCCAACCAGGCGCGCAGCGCGCACCACCAGGTCGGCGATCTCCGGGTAGCCCCGGCCGGCCACGAGCGCCGCCCGGCACAGGAACGGGTCATCCAGATCCGGGCAAGCTACGGCGATCTCGTCCAAAAAGCTCTGCGCACGCGCCATCGCCACGCGCATCCCCTCCAGGAGGCGCACAACCGGAACCCCCCGAGTGACGTGGTGAACCGCCGCGTCGATGAGCGCGTTGGCCAGGAGAGTGGTGGTCGTCGTGCCGTCGCCTACCTCGCGCTCCTGAGCCCGGGCCGCATTAATGAGCAGGTGCGCCGCTGGGTGCGAGACCGCGATCTGGTCCAGGATGGTGCTGCCATCATTGGTGATGATGACATCCCCCCCGCTGTTCAACAGCATGCAGTCGAGGCCTTTGGGCCCCAGCGTGCCCGCGACGGCAGACGCGACCGCCCGCACGGCATTTGCGTTCGTCAAGAGCGCCGAAAGCCGATCGTCACCTTCGGGCGGGCGCACTGCCCCTCCTCGCTGTTCTGCCATCGCTCTCCTAATTAGAGCCGGAGTTGGGTGAGCAATTCGCCGACCGAGCGAGCCATAAACCGCACAACGGGGAGCGTCCGGTCATAGTCCATGCGCGTTGGGCCGAGGACGCCGATGGTGCCCGCATACCGCCCGAGCACGGTGTAGCGCGCCAACACAAGCGAGCACATCTGCATGCGCCGATCCGAGTGCTCGCTGCCGATGATGATGCGCGACTCCTCGTCGTAGACGTCACGCAGCAGCGAGAAGAGCTGGCGACGCTCCTCCAGAAAAGCCACCAGCTCGCGAATCACCTCGGTGTGCCCGAACTCCGGCTGGCGCAGCACCGCCGCCGTGCCCTCGACCACGACTTCGCCCGCATCCGCGGTGCCGATCCGCTTCAGGACATCGGCGGCCGCGTGCATGATGGCGTGATACACCTTCTGCGCGTCCGGCAGATAGCCCTCGACCGGGTCGGGCACGGCATCGAGCGCCTGGGCTACCGTGTGCCCGCGGATGGCGGTGCCCACCTGGTGTTCGATCCGCCCCAGATCGACGCTCATCAGGTCCACGCCCGGCGACACCACGGCGTGCTCGACGCGCCCCGTTCCCAAGGCGATCACAACCAAGAGGCGTTCTCGGTCGATCACCGCCAGATGTACCTGGCGAACCACGTCCTCCTCGAGCGCCGGGGGGGTCGCCATCGAGACATAACTGGTCAACGCCGAGAGCATGCGACACGTTTGGTGAAGGATGCTCTCCACCTCGCGGCGCGCCTTCTCCAGCTCCGCGCGCATCTGCTGGCGCCGGGAGGCACTGGGGGTGCGAGGCGTGATCAGCCAGTCCACGTAGTAACGGTATCCCTTATCCGACGGAATGCGCCCCGCCGACGTATGCGGCTGCTGCAGATAGCCCTGTTCGGCCATCTCCGCCATCTCATTGCGCAGCGTGGCGGATTTGACCCCGAAGTCATAGCGCTCCGCAAGCGCCTCAGAGCCGACCGGCTCTGCTGTCTCCACGTAGTCCCGTACCACAGCGCGGAGGATTCGCTGCTTGCGCTCCTCCAAAGGTGCATCGATTTTCCGGTTAGAACGTGATGAGACTGTGTACCTCATAGCCCTGCAGACCCTCGCGGCCCTTCAACCCCGCAAGCTCGACGAGGAACAGCAGGCGGCAGATCTCGCCCCCGAGCTGTTCAACGAGATCGATCGCAGCACCCGCCGTGCCGCCGGTCGCGATCAGATCATCGACGATAATCACCCGGTCGCCGGGCTGGATCGCATCCCGATGCATCTCCACGGTGTTGGTGCCATACTCCAGCGCATACTCGGCCTGGACGACTTCGGCGGGCAGCTTCCCCAGCTTGCGCACCGGGACGAAGCCCGCGCCCAGAGCCAAAGCCAGGGGTACCGCGAACATGAACCCGCGCGACTCGATCCCCACCACCACATCCACCTTGTCGTCGCGACAGCAATCCGCCAGGTGCTCGATCACCGCGCGCAGCGCCGCCGGATTACGCAGCACGGGAGTGATGTCCCGGAACATGATGTTCTCTTTGGGGAAATCGGGAACCGTGCGAATGAGCGCTCTAATCTCGTCTAGAGTCATCATCACCGCTCCTCTCCGGGGCGCGCCGCGCCAGCGACCGCTTCCCGCAACGCCGCTTCATAAGGGGCCCGTAGCACCCCCACCTCCGTGATCAGCGCCGAGACGAGCTCGGCAGGCGTGACATCAAACGCCGGGTTCAGCACCGGCACGCCCTCGGGCGCGATCCGCACTCCATCCACGTGCGTCACTTCCTCGCTCGCTCGCTCCTCAATCGGCACCTCATCTCCCGATGGCATCTGCAGATCCACCGTGGAGAGAGGAGCGGCCACGTAGAAAGGAATGCCATGCGCCCGGCACGCCAGTGCCACACCATAGGTGCCGATCTTGTTCACCACATCTCCATTGGCAGCCACGCGGTCGGCACCGACCACCGCGCACTGGATCAGGCCGCGGCGCATGAGCGCCGGAGCCATATTGTCGGAGATGATGGTGACATCGATGCCCTCACGCGCCAGCTCCCAGGCGCTCAGCTTCATGCCCTGCAGGCGAGGCCTGGTCTCGTCCGCAAAAACTCGGATGCGCTTGCCCTGCTCCACGGCGGCCCGGATCACGCCCAGCGCCGTGCCATAGCCCACGGTTGCCAGCGCGCCCGCATTGCAGTGGGTGAGCACTGTATCGCCATCGCGTATCAGCGCGGCGCCATGCCGCCCCATCGCCCGGTTCACCGCGATATCCTCTTCCAGGATAGCGCATGCCTCCTCGACAGCTCGTTTCGCTGCTTCGGCCGGGGATCCTGCCCCTGCCGCGGCGACCGCCGCCATCGTCCGGTTGATCCCCCAAAAGAGATTCACCGCCGTCGGCCGGGTGGATGCCAACACGCGCGCGGCTTCATCCATGTGCGCCCGGAACGCCTCGGGGGCCAGGTCGGCGCCCTCCAGCGCCGCCAGGGCGATACCCAGGGCGGCCGCGGCGCCAATCGCGGGCGCGCCGCGCACCTCCATCGTCCGGATCGCCTCGGCCACTTCCCGGTAGTCGCGATACTCCTTGACGACGAAGGCGTGCGGCAGGCGCGTCTGGTCAATCAGGCGCACCGCGCCATCGGCCCATTCCACGGGGCGAAGCTCGTCAGGCGTTGCCATCATTCAATCCTCGCCGTTCTCAGGGCACATCCGCAGTCGCAGTCGCGCGCCTCGGGCATCGCCTCGATCATCCCGAGGATCAGCTCCTTGACGCGCGCGTTGTTCCGATGGAACACCTCCAGCATCTTCTCCACGGAGACCGGCTCGATGCCGGGCAGACCCACAAGGCCGGCGTCATAGTCGGTGATGAGTGAAATGTTGGCGTAGCAGATCTCCAGCTCGCGCGCGAGAACGCACTCCGGGTACTGGGTCATATTGACGACGTGCCAGCCCATCTGCGAGAACCAGCGGCTTTCGGCTGCCGTGGAAAAGCGCGGTCCCTGGATGACGACTACGGTGCCGGTGCGATGAACGCGCACGCCCTGCGCCTCGCCTACCTGGGCAGCCAGAGCCCGTAGCTGGGGGCAGTAGGGCGCAGCCGTGCTGATGTGCGTGACCACCGGCCCATCATAGAAGGTATCGGCACGCCCGTAGGTGCGGTCGACAAATTGGTCGCAAATAACAAAATCGCCTGGATGCACATCCGGCTGCAGGCTTCCCGCCGCGGTTGGCGCGATGATCCGCTTCACACCCAGCGATTTCATCGCCCAGAGGTTCGCCCGGTAGGGGATTTTGTGTGGCGGCAACGAGTGCTCTCGCCCATGCCGGGGCAGGAATGCCACCCGCCTCCCATGGACCTCTGCCAGCGCAATCCGGTCGCTCGGCGCGCCATACGGCGTCTCTACCTTCACTTCCTCCACTTTGTCGAGGAAGGCATAGAACCCAGAACCCCCGAAGACCCCGATCTCTGCTCGCTCAGACATCGTCACCCCCGCTGGATCTCAAATGGCGGATTGGCGGATGCCGCTCTGCCTGGTGCCACCTTGCTCAATGATAGCAGACGCTCGCGAGCTTTGTCAAACAAGATGCAAGGCGCTCCGGGATTCCGAGACACGGCTGATCCGCGCGGCTCCCGGCGCCCTCCCTGCCCTTCGACCCCGCGCCGGCGGCGATGCCACGGGTGAAGGGGGCAGGATGGGAGGGGGACGCGCATGGAGGTGCGAGCCGCATCCCATACGCGGCGGTAAATCACCGCGCTGCTTGCGAACGAAGCCCTGCCAGGCCCGGTTAGGCCGCATGCGCGGGCAGGCAGCGCAGGCGCAAGTTGGGAGGGAGCCCCGAAAGGGGCCTCGCCGGGAAGCAGCACGATGCTTCTAGCTCCGCGTGCGTGGGCTGGCCACACCCTTGGGGAGCGGCTCAGGCGTGGGCTGGGAGGGGGAGCCTCGAAAGGGGCTTTGCCTGGAAGCAACGCAGGGCTCTAGATCCGCGCGCGGCAGCTCCCCCTCCCAGGCCCCCATGTCGGACCGCTGGGGCCCGCTCTCCCCCGATCCGGACTCATCCCCTCCGGATGGCCGGCGGCACCTTCGGCATCCAGTCCTCTTGCGATTCCAGGCCGTGCTTACGGATGTAGTGCTCCAACGAGCGGTCGCTCATGCCGAGGTGAGCCGAGGCGGCGCGCAGATTCCAGCCGGTCTTCTTGAGTGCATCGAGGAGCAACTCGCGTTCGACGACGGCGACCGCCTCGTCGAAAGTGGTTCCGGCCGGCACCTGAATGGTATCGCCGGAGGCGACGAGGCCGCGCACGCTGAGCGGCAGCACATCCGGGGTGATCAGAGTCGCGTCCGGCTCGGACATGACCACCGCGTATTCGATGCAGTTTTCCAGCTCGCGGACGTTCCCGGGCCACGAGTGCCGCGTCAGGATCTCCATCGCCTCGTCGGAAACCCCTTGAATCTGCCGGCCATCCTCACCCGCGTATTTGCGAATGAAGTGGTCCACCAGCGCCGGGAGGTCCTCCTTGCGCTGGCGCAGCGGCGGCATCGTGATCTGGATCACCTGGAGGCGGTAGTAGAGGTCATGCCGAAACCGGCCGGCTGCAACGGCGGCCTCCAGGTCGCGATTGGTCGCGGCAATGAGCCGGACATCCACCTTGATCGTCTTTGTGCCGCCGACACGCTCGAACTCGCGTTCCTGCAACACGCGGAGGAGCTTCACCTGAAGCGCCGGCGAGATATCGCCGATCTCATCCAGGAAGAGCGTGCCCCCATCGGCCAGCTCGAATCGGCCGATGCGCTGGTTGGTGGCCCCGGTGAAGGAGCCCTTCTCATGGCCAAACAGCTCGCTCTCGAGAAGCTCCTCGGAGAGAGCCGCGGCGGCAACCGGCACGAAGGGGTGCCTGGCCCGGGGAGAGTTCTTGTGCAACGCCAGCGCAACCAGCTCTTTGCCGGTACCGCTCTCGCCACGGAGCAAAACCGTAGCCCGGCTGTTGGCCGCCCGGCGAACGATCCGGCAAACCTGCTGCATCTGCGGGCTGGAGCCGACGATGTTGTCAAGCGTCCACTCCGCGTCGGGGAGCTCGCGCGCGCACTTGGCCTCTCCGTTCAGGCGCTTCCAATCAATGGCCTTGCGCACCACGCGCAGCAATTCGTCCATATCGAACGGCTTGGCGATATAATCAAAGGCGCCCAGCTTCATCGCATCCACCGCCGAGCGCACGGAGCCGTGCGCCGTGATCATCACGGTGGCCACGCCCGGGTGAAGCTGGCGGATCTCCTGCATCAACTGCACGCCCGTCAGATCCGGCATGATCAGATCGGCGACCAGCACATCGATATCCGTCTCAGCGGCGAGCGCGAGGGCGCGTTGCGGCGTCTCGGCTGTGTACACCTCATAGCCATCCCGCCGGAAGAGCGCCTCCAACACCCGACGAATATGCTGCTCGTCATCCACGACAAGCACGCGAACGGTATCTCCAGGTTCCCCCATCTTCTCCCCCCATCTATCCGCTCACGCGCAGGCTTTCTGCCCCGGGAGCGCACGGCAGACGGATGGTAAACTCGCTCCCGCCCCCAGGAGGGCATTGCACCGTGACCACCCCGCCGTGGTTCTGCGCGATTCTCTGGACAATGGTCAGGCCGAGACCCACGCCCTTCGTCTTGGTGGTGAAGAACGGGGTGAAGAGCCGATGGAGATCCTCGGGGTTGATGCCCCGGCCTGTATCGGCGATCGCAATCTCCACCCCGGGCAGCGGCGTGTCGAAGGTACGCGTCCGCACTCGGAGCGTACCTCCGTCCGGCATCGCCTGAATCGCGTTCATGACGATGTTGCGCAGCATCTGATCCACCTGGCGCGAGTCAAAGTAGGTCGGAGGCACGTCCGCGCTCAGATCCAGCACCGCCTCGATTCCCTGCGCGGCCATCTGCGGCTTCATCACCTGCAGGAGACGGCGAATACTGTCGTGCACGTGCATCTGCTCCAGGTTGAGGTGCATCGGCCGGGCGAAATCGAGGAACTCCGTGGTGATCCGGTTGAGGACGCCCACCTCCTCGATAATAATATCGAGGAACTCGCGCACGGTGGCATGATCCTGGTATTCGTTGCGGATGTATTGCGCGGCGCCCTTGATAGAGCTCAGCGGATTACGCAGCTCGTGCGCCACGCTGGCGGCCAGCTGGCTGACAGCCGGTAGCTCGCTGATCCCGGACATCTGCTCGTACAGGAGCGTCCGGGCTTGCTCCAGCTCACCCGCCAGTCGCCGCCGGCGCAGATCGGCCCGCAAGCCGCTGGCCACCACTTCGGCGAGGCGCATCAGGGGCGCCACCGGTTCATGCGTTGCCAGAGCAAGGGCGCCTGCCAGATGGTCCGGCTCGCCGAGCGGCGCGATCACGAGTGGCCCCGGAGTAGCGAGAACGCTGGCCACGGGAGCACCCTCAGCCCGGTAGTCCCAGCGCCACCCGCGCAGAAGATCGGCACGCGCCTGCCCCTCGCCCGGTAGCTCCCCGAGCGACAGCGCCTCCAGATCCGCCTCGCGCCAGAGCGCGAACCACACTCCCGAGACGCCCGACACGGCGAGCAGCGCCTCTCCCAAGGGGCGCCAGGCGTGCGGCGTCTCCTCCCGCGATGAAAGACATGCCCCGAGTTGCTGCAGAATATCTACCAAGCGATCACTCGCGTCCATTCATCACCCTATTGCCCGGACCAACCAGCAGCGCAGCCGCCGCGTGCCCCACTCCACATGACGGGAATCAGTTACCCCCGGAACCACGGGGCCAAACCTGCCTGCGGGGGCGTAGAACAGGCGGCAGGAGGACACACGGGGAGGCCCACGAGATGACCGTCTCATCGGCCAGGCGGCTCTTGGAAGCAAGCTCCTCGGCTACCACGCCGGGGCGCGGTCGAAGCTGGAAGAGGGGCGCGGGCAATGGGACAACAAAGCGTGCGGCAATCCACCCCCGCGGGTGAACTTGCGCGGGAAGGGCGGTGGGCACCCTTCCCGCGCGAGCGGATCGGAGTTCGAGTGAGCGTGCCCTACTTGGGGAGGGCCAGGATGCCGACTTGAGGGGTGACCGTCTGAGCGAGCGCCTGGTCGATGGTCGCGTTGCCGCCCCGGCAGCGGATACGGCCACCCAGATCGCCTTTCGTATTGAAGAGCACTTCCCAGGTAGTCTCGCCCACCCGAACGCGCGCGCCAACCGCGTCGCCCTCGCGGATCACCTCCACGGGATCCATGGCAGAGAGCTGCTGGTCGCCCACCTGAAGGACGTGGAGGAAGTGGTCCTCGGCGCGAGCGGCGCCCGGTGAGACCTCCACCCGCCACTGGCCCATCATCGCCAGCTGCTCGGGCTTCAGCTTATCCGCCTTGATCTCCCAGTTGCGCCCGGCCGCCCAGAACTCGCGGCCCGAACCGCCCACAGGAGTGAGCACCGCATCCTCCGGCAGGAGCGTACGGCAGAAGAGCCGGCCATCCTCATGGTCGGCGCGAAACTGCTTCCCCGCGATGACCGGCTCGTGCGCCGTGTGCAGCAGCCACTCTTTCCGGTAGGAGGGGTCCGTGGCGACCACGCGGTCGAAAACTACGAAGTGCTTCGGCATCAGGAAGACCAGCTGCCGGGTGACGAGCGAGACCTTCTCCGGGAGGTCCGGCTGGCCCTCGCGCTTCACCGGGCCATGGAGGTAGCTGGCGGTGGCATCGCCAGCCACGTAGACGTAGCGGTCGTTGGTCTCGAAAGCCTTCACCTCGGAGCCGAGCTGGCGGTGCTGGCCGCCGTGATTCGCGATCACCGTGCCGCCCCAGTAGCGCGCGGGTGGCTCACCTGGCTGGTGGACGAGGACGCAGTTGTGCGCCACGGTCTGCGCGTAGTAGTTGGCCAGGTGCTCGCCGTTCACGAACTCGTCGTAGCGCGTGCCGCTATCGAGCGCCAGATACCCGCGGTGGTAGATGATGAAGCTGAGGGCATCGTAGTGCCGGTGCTGCGACAGAATACCGCCGGCCGTAAAGAGGCAGTAGGTATCCTCGGGCCCCGTGCCCGAGCGCATGAAGATCTGCCCCAGGCTCTCGAAGTGGCGCGCGGCCGGCAGGCGCTCTGGATGGAACGCCTCCGGCGACTTATCCAGATCCGTCAGCAGGAAGGGGTAGATGAACCAGTTGCCCGCGTACTCCTTGTGGGGGAGCATCTCCTGGAGGTGCCGCGCCAGCGCCGCCGCCTCCGGGGCGACCTTGCCATACAGATGGCGGATGTTCGCCATGTGCGTATAGAGTTCATAGTGGGGCATCGTGTTGGTGGTGTGCGGTGTATCCCCCCAACCGAACTCGCGAGGAGCGCGCTCCGCCGCGATCCAGTTCCAGAGAACGTAGTTGGCGAGCCAGGCGCTGTGCGGCCACTCCGGGGCGATGTTCTCGCCGGTGGCGCTCAGCCAGGTATAGAAGAAGTTCTGCTCCGACCACGGGTAGGCGCCAAAGGCATAGCCCAGGGTTGGCGACGCCGAGCCACCATCGTCGCCGCACGCGCGCTTCCGATGGGCCAGCATCTTCATATTCTCGTTATAGCCCCACACCAGCCACTCGCGAACCAGCGCTTCCTCGATCCCGGATCCAAGCCCCGCCAGGCCCACGAACCACTTGCAGTTCGTCACGCCGTAGAACCCGGTGGTATGGCCGCTCAGGCTCTCGCGGTAGATAGGTGGTTTGGCCGTATACACCTTATGGAGTACCTGCACCAGCCGCGAGAAATACTCCTTGCGCTCGGCTTCCGTGAGGTCGTTGTAGAGCCAGTCCCACGCCATGACCGCGTGGACGCGCGTCGTCGAATACCAGTTGACCGCTTTGCGCTCCTCATAGCACTTTTCGTAGAAGCGAAGGCTGATCTCCAACGCCTTCTTCGCCAGGTCGAGATAGGGCCGCTCGCCCGTCATGAGGTAGACAAACGCGGCCCAGGCGGCCTGCGGGCCCAGGTCACGCGGCGGATCCGCCAACCCGCCAATCTCCTCCTGGAGCTTGTCGACTCGGCGCTTATACTGCTCGTACCACTTCTTTTCAGGGCCCAAGGCGCGTTCGCGCACGGCGGGCCAGGTGTCGCGATTGAAGAAAAGCCGGGGATGGTCCATTCGGATCTTCGCGGTCCACTCAGGCAGGCCCGGCTCCGCCGCTGCTGCGGCGATGGAGCAATAGACGAGACAGATGACTGCGAGTAACCGTGCCATAGCGCTACCAACCTCCTTCGGGGAGTGACAGTTGCCCGGGGATGCGTTCGCCATCCCCCGCCCGGCTCCCTGGCCCGCGAGGGCGTCGCCTCGCTCGCCGCGACGGCGTGCCTCCTCAGAACGCCATCCGCCGCCACCCCTTGGACTCTGGCGAGCGGGGCGGGAGGCCGAGGATCTCGCGGCCCAGGTCCACATAATAGCGGTAGTTCTCCAAAGGCGTGCCGTTGGGGATGCGGTGGTCGAGCCCGAAAAGGTAGCCGCCCTGGCGCATGAGCGGCTGCATCTTGTACTCTAGCTCCGCCCGGATCGCCTCTTTGCTCTGGCGCAAGACGTGCTTATCGATGCCGCCGGCCATCGCCAGGCGCCGGCCGTATTTACGGCGCAACTCTACTACATCCATGCCCGCGGCTGGCTCCATGGGCAAGATGCTGGTGAGCCCGCACTCCAACAGCGCGTCGATGACCGGATTGATATTTCCATCGGTATCCTGCTGGAAGATGCGCGCCCCTCGCGCAGAGAGGAGATCCCAGATGCGCTGGTAGTACGGCCTGAAGTACTGCCGGATCTGTGCCGGGCCAACGAGCGGTCCGGATTTCCCCGCGAAATCCTCGTGGACGGAGAGCTGATCGATGGTCACCTCCTGGCTGACGCGCTCCAGGACGCGGAAAGCGGTATCGCTGAGCGTGGCGAGGATATCCTCCATCAGCTCCGGCTGCTCGTAGTAGGCCAGGCAGGCGACCTCTTCGCCCATCAACGCGCGGGGGATATCGAAGGCACCGGGGATACTCGCGACCACGAGCGCGCCCTCCGCCCGTGCCTTCGCGGCATTCGCCACCGCATCGGGGTTGATCCGCGCCTCATGGAAGGTGAACATCGCCTTCACCTTCAGCCAGTCGTCCATCGTTTTCACAGGATAGTCGAGGGGGAGCGGGATCGTGGCATAGCCCTTGACCAGCTTCACCGTACGCCCGAGGGCGTCGCGCTGGATCAGCTCGCGCTCGTTCTCCTCCAGGATCACGGTGGGTAGGCCTCGCGGGCCCGTATGCCCGCCGCAGTTCACCACGGGCACCCAGTCCCAGTCGAACGCCACCAGATCGATCTCTTCCTGGGTGGCGCCCTGAGCACGCCACTCCGCCTCCAGGCCCACGAGCAGCCCAAACAGCTCCACGAAGAGCGGGCGCTCAAACTCGCCGAAGGTCATATACTCCAGATACTGCTCGCGCGAAAACCGCATCCGTGGCTCCTATCTCCAGTTCGCCCCCAATGCAGGGGTTCTGTCGCGCGGTAAGAGCTCCGATCCTGACTCCGGAGGAGATTACAGACGGTTGTTCGCCCCCGCCAGGCTGTTCCCTTTCGATATGGAGGGATCTGCCGGATGGGGCGGACGCGAATGCGCCTGCCGACCCCACTTCCGGAGTGATGCGCGCCCGCACCTCGCCCGCGTTATCCGGGGCGCATCATCCCGGGCATCGCCCGCCCGCCGCGATGTCCGGTGAGTCCATCTGGGGGGCAGCTCCTGCCTACGCACCCGCCCCGAGGATGCCGCTCTCACGACCTCTGGTGAACACAGGCCCTCACTGCACGCGGTTGATAGGCGGGTGGCTGGTGGCCAGAGGCTTCGATTTTCCTAATCGGGCCACACGCGCGATGGCTTGTCGGATCGCCATGCGTTTTCCCTCTTGACACTACGGCCCATTTGGGGGATAATAAGTCGGCTGTCGGCAACCGGTTGCCGTCTGCTGCCCAGCGTGTTGGAAGGGCTCGCGCGCGTGCTGGGCCCATGGCGGCCGGTCGCGCTGGTCTGGAGACACCCAGGAGGATGGGGTCGGCCAAAGGGGTGGTTCGCGGAATGCGTGGGGATTCGACCCATCTCCGCCCGATCCCTGATGCCTTCCGCCTCGGGGCGAGAAGGGATGAAGCGGGCGCAGGCTGAGGGGCGAGATGATGCTGGCAACCCTGGCGGCTCTGGGTATGAACTGCAGGAGAAAGATAGAACACCCGTGGAACGAGCAATGGAATCACTAAACCCGTTTGAAATCGCACAAGCGCAGTTGGACGAGGCGGCCGCTGTGCTGGACCTCGACCCCGCAACGCACCAGCTTCTCCGCGTCCCGATGCGCGAGCTTCACGTCTCCATTCCAGTCCGCATGGATGATGGCACGACCAAGATCTTCACCGGGTTTCGTGTCCAGTATAACGATGCGTGTGGACCGACCAAAGGCGGGATCCGCTTCCACCCCGAGGAGACGATCGACACCGTGCGCGCCCTGGCGGCGTGGATGACCTGGAAGACCGCGGTGGTGGGACTGCCCTACGGAGGCGGCAAAGGCGGGATCATCTGCAACCCGAAGCAGATGAGCGAAGGCGAGCTCGAGCGGCTGGCGCGCGGCTACATCCGCTCCCTGGGCAACTTCATTGGCGAGGAGCGCGACATTCCCGCGCCCGATGTCTACACCACGCCACGGATCATGGCGTGGATGATGGATGAATACAGCAAGATGACCGGGCACAACGTGCCTGGTCTCATCACGGGCAAACCGCTCATCCTGGGAGGCTCTCAGGGCCGTGGCGATGCCACGGCGCGCGGCGCTATCTACTGCATTCGCGAGGCAGCCAAGCTGCTTGGCCTGGAGCTGAAGGATGGCACGCTTGCCATCCAGGGCTACGGCAATGCCGGCGTCTACCTGGCGCAGCTGGCCGTCGAGCTGCTGGGGATGCGCGTCGTGGCCATCAGCGACAGCTGCGGCGGCATCTACCGCGCGGATGGCATCGACTGGCAGATGGCGCTCGAGCATAAGAAGGCGACCGGCTCCGTGGCCGGCCTTCCCGGCACCACCCCGATCACCAACGAGGAGCTACTCCTGCTTGACGTGACCGTCCTGTGCCCCGCCGCGCTCGAAAACGTGATCACCAGCCGCAACGCCGGCGAGGTGAAGGCGAAGGTGATCGCCGAGGCAGCGAACGGCCCTACCACTCCGGCAGCTGACCGTATCCTGCACGAGAAAGGGATCTTCGTCATTCCCGACTTCCTGTGCAACGCCGGCGGGGTCACCGTCTCCTACTTCGAGTGGGTGCAAAACGTGACCGGCTACTACTGGGATCTGCCCACCGTTCACGAGCGCCTCGACAACCTGATGACCGAGGCGTTCTGGCGAGTGGCACGCGTGCGTGAGAGCCGGAACGTGCATACAAGGCTCGCCGCCTACGTGGTAGCCGTGGACCGCGTAGCGCAGGCGGTCCGCCTCCGCGGCTGGGTGTAACGCGCTCGAAAGAGGAGCGTTTTATCAGGAGGGGGGAAGGCCCCGAGGAGAGCGCTCTCTCTTCGGGTTCTTCCCCCCCTTCCGCGCTTATCCGGGAGGCACTCCGGGCCTCACTCGGCCATCCGCTCCGCGCGCTCCCTGGCCGCGGCCGAAACCGGTTCCAGAGCGGGGTTCACCCCCGGGGCCCGGCCTGCCTTCGCCATGTCGTACCATTTTCCATCCACCTTCACCCGCACCACATCGGCGGTGTAGTCGTTGTTGGTGCCATGGATGTCGCAGGAGGAGAGGAGATAGGAGCCGACGCCATAGATATCGACCGGCACGCCCAGCTCTTCAAACTCGCGGATCTTCTCCGGCTTGAACCCGCCGGTGACGATGATGCGCACATCGCGGCACCACTTCTGCGCCCGCGAGTGCCACTTTCGCGGGAGATTCCAGGCCTGCCAGGCGTTATCAATCGCTTCGCGGAGCGTGAAGACGAGCCGGGCGTTGACGCCAGCATCGAGGCGCCTGTCGCCCAGGGGCGGCACGCTCACATCGCGCAGATTGGCGCCGGTATCGGGGCGAACGGCCGCCAGCTTGAAGCGCTGCGCTTCCTCCAGCCGACCCTCATCAGTGAGCTGCATCCACCGGGCGAACAGAGCTGCCATCACGCGGAGCGAGTCGCCCACGCAGTCGTTGTTGAAATCGACGAGCGCGACGCGGGGCACCTCCGGCGGCATCACCGAGGCGAAGGCGAGCATCATCTCCGCCGTATCTCCCAGGAAGCACGCGATTGCCGCATGGGCAATCGTGCCCCCACCGGCGCCCTCCCACCATCCTCCCTGGGCATCGGTGGAGACCATCGCCCGCAGTTGATGGCCATTGCGCCGGTTGAACACCTCCACGGCGATACAGTAGGCGTAGCCATCGGCCGCCTGTACCTCGTGCGCGTCGAAACGCGCCGGGAAGAACATCACCGCCTTGCCGCGCGCCGCCTCGAGCACTTCGTAGACATTCGTGGCGATGCGGCTCCCGCGCGTCAGCGCACCCAGTGTCGGCGTCTCCAACAGCGCGAAGTCACGATAGCGCCCGCGGACCCGAAGGACGGGCGTCACTTGGGACGGGTCACCGGCATAAGGCGCGACGAAGCCGTCGTGGACGGCGTCGACCTCCATCTGATCGAAGGTGTTGACGAAGCGGCCGTCTTCATCAAAGTAGCCGGCACACTCCTTTAAGATCGCCAGAGCCTTATCGATACCGGCAACGATGCAGAACGGCTTGCGACGCGGGAACCACTGCATCTCCACCTCGATGTTGCCGACGTCCACGCTGACCGCGTCCAAACCGAGGCGGGCAAGGGCACGGGCAGAGCCCTCATACCGATAGCCGTGGCGCGCGAGTTGCGTCAGGAGCGTGACGATGTTCGCGAAGTACTTGTCGGAATACCAGCCGCGGCGCATGCGCTCCACATCCAGCTTGAACGTCTCCGGTGGAAGCCGCTTCCGGTCGAAAACACTCATCGTGCTCGCTCCCCTCCCGATAGGTCACTCCTCGGTAATCGTGACCTTCTCCATTCTATCACCCTGGCGGATGGCGTCCACCACCTCCTGGCCGGCCACCACCTTGCCGAATACGGTATGCTTGCCATTGAGATGGGGTTGGGGAGAATGGGTGATGAAGAACTGGCTCCCATTCGTATTCGGGCCGGCGTTCGCCATGGAGATGACGCCCTTCTCGTGCTTCAGGGGGTTGTTGCGGACTTCATCCTCGAAGCGATAGCCGGGGCCGCCAGAGCCGGTGCCGGTAGGGTCGCCTCCCTGGATCACGAAGTTGCTGATGACGCGATGGAAGGTGAGACCATCATAGAAGCCCTCGCGTGACAGGAAGACAAAGTTGTTCACTGTCTTTGGGGCGAACTCGGGAAAGAGCTCCAGCTCGATGGTGCCCCGGTTCGTCACAATGGTGGCCCGATACTTCTTCGCCGGGTCGATCTGCATCGCCGGCGGGGTGCTCCACTGCTTGCGTGCCAAGCGCGTTTCCTCTCTACGCCTGCGGAAGGCGCGCTACGGTCGGATGTACCCCCATCATACCACGTCTGCCGCTGAGACGCTACTCTGAATCTTGAAAGCGCACGGAGGTCGTGGGCTCTCCCGGGGTGCACCCCCAGGACGATACCGCGGAAGCAGGGACCGGACGACACCCAGGGATCCTGGAGAGCAGGTCGGTCCTGATCCCGAGGTTCGAGACCTCCTTGGGGAGCGCGGGCAACCGCCCGGACCTGTCTTATCTCGGAATCCCAGGCCCACGCGGGCATGCGCTTGGCAGAAGGAGAGAAACCCGTGTATAATTGGGGGGAGCCGCACTCTAGCCGGCAGCATTCGGGGCAGCGGACATGCTTTTCTGCCGGCCGGAATCGATATCGCGGCGCGTGGAGGAGAAGCATGGAACAACACTGCCCAAGCTGCGGGGCAGATCTTCCCCCGGAAGAACGGCCATCCGCATGTCCGGTGTGTGGCGCCGACCTGCAGCCGGAAGAGGGCGAGGAGATCCCGTTTGATAACCCGGGGCGCCTCGGGTTCTTCCGATCGCTGTGGCAGACCTGGCGCGAGGCAACGTTCACGCCGAACGCCTTCTTCCCGCGCATCCCGACTTCAGCGGCGGTGGTGTGGCCCCTTCTCTACGCGGTGCTCTTCGGATGGCTTCAGGCGCTCGCGAACGTCCTGATTCAGCAGCCGTTGCTGCGGGCCAGCAGGGCCACTCTGCCCCCTCAGCTCCGCAACATGGCGGAGGCGTTTCAGACCACCCCCGAGGCCGTGGCCATGCAGTTCATCCTCGAGCCGTTCATCATCGTGGTCGTTATCTTGCTCAGCTCGGCCGTTTTCCACGCGATTCTCTACTTGCTCAATGGGGCGCGGCCCGAGTTTGTGATCACCGTGCGCACGGTGAGCTATACGGCAGGCGCCTACGCGGCCTACTTCATCCCCGTGCTCGGCCCGCTGCTCTATGTCATCGGGGTCCTCACCTTGCTGATCATCGGTTTGGCGCGCGCTCACCAGACGGAGGGGTGGCGGAGCGCACTGGCGGTGCTCCTCCCCGCGGTCGCGTGCTGCGGCGCGATGGGGATGCTGATGCTCTTCACCGCGGCGTTCCTGCTGCGCGCGACCAACGTGATGTAGCGATGGGCGCCTGGCGCTGGGCTCCCCCGCTGGCTGCTGCGGCGGCCGTCGTCATCGCCGCGCTGAAGCTGCTCGCTCCCTACGGGGCGTTGCCGCCGTGCCTCTTTCGCATGCTCACCGGGTGGCCGTGCCCGAGCTGCGGTGGGACGCGCTGCGTACTGGCCCTCACCGCGCTGGATCTGCCGGGCGCTGCGGCGAACAACCCCCTGGTGCTGCTCGCCGCGGTCGGATTGGCAGTGGCGCTCCTCCTGGATGCAGGCGAGCGCATCCTCCATCGCCCGCTGCTCTCCCCGGAGCCTTTGTTGCGCCGGCCAGCGGTGGCGCGCACGCTCGCGGTTGCCCTCGTGCTGGCCAACTGGGTTTATCTCATTCTGGCCGAGCGCGGGTGAGGAACAAGGGGCCAGCGCCCCGCTCACATGCGAGGCGCTTCGTCTTTGTCGGGCGTGATCTGCAGGATGCGCGTGCCCTGGTCGGAGCCGATGATCGCTGTCGTGGCGAGGCCAAGGAAAAGCCCATGGCCGACCACCCCCGCAATCCCCTCCAGCGAGCGCGCCAGCTCCTCGGGGTTCTCGATAGGGCCCGTGTGGCATTCCAACAGGTAGTTGCCATTATCCGTGCGCACCGGCTCATTCCCCTGGCGGCGCAGGACGGGTCCGAGGCCAAGCTGGCGGATCTGCACGGCGGTGGCTTCCCATCCAAAGGGGATCACTTCCACCGGGAGTGGGAAGTTGGTACCCAGGCGCTTCACCACCTTCGACTCGTCGCCAACAACTATCATGCGCCCGGCGGCCTGCGCGACGATCTTCTCGCGCACCAGCGCGCCCCCCATCCCTTTGATCAAGTTCAGCCGCGGATCGATCTCATCGGCGCCGTCGACCACAATGTCCACCGCGCTCCAAGAATCCGCGAGAGGGATCCCCTGCTCCCTGGCAATCCGCTCTGTGGCAACCGAGGTAGGCACCCCCACGACCTGCAGGCCCTGGCGGCATCGCTCTCCAAGCTTGAGGAGGAAGTAATAGACGGTAGACCCAGTGCCCAAGCCGACCACCATCTCGTCGGAGATGTACTCCACCGCCTTCTCGCCGGCACGCCGTTTGGCTTCATCCGAAGAAATCGTCATCAGACCGCGTTACTCCTTTCGCTCTCTGGAGATGGAATGCCCCCGCCCTCGCGGAACCTGCCGTCACCTGACACGAGTTGCGCCAGGAACGATGCAACCGGCAGTGAGGCCCGGCGTCAGATACGCGCTGGCTAAGCGCTTTTGCCGCGCGTGCGGAGAACCGAGATGAGCTGTTGGACCACCTCTTCGTCCAGGTGCGCGCCCGCCTCTTCCTGGAGCTCCGCGATGGCATCCTCATGCGACTTGGCAGCGCGCCAGGGCAAATTAGCGGTCATCATCACGTAGGCATCCGCCGCCGCCACGACGCGGGCGCCGAGAGGGATCTCCTTGCCGCGAAGCCCCTCCGGATAGCCCGAGCCATCCATCCGTTCGTGGTGGTGACGCACGATCGAAATGGCGGGCCGAAGGGCATCCAAAGCCCGGAAGTCGCGCGCGCTGCGATCGACATGCTCCCGAATGCGCCCAAACTCTGCCTCGGTGAGCGGCCCGGGCTTGAGGAGAATATCATCCGAAAGACCGATGTTGCCAACATCATGGAGCAGGCCCGCCAGACGGATAGTGGCCACCTCCTTCTCGGGGAGCCGCATCGCAGTGGCGACGGCCTCAGCCAGGTCGGCCACCCTGCGGCTGTGATCGCGCTCCCGGAATGCCTGTGCCGCTGGCGCATTCCGCAGAGCATGCATTGTTCTTACCCAGTGACGGGCCCCAGATCTCTTTGTGGCCACGCCCACCCTCCCGAACGGCGCGACGGTATTATCGATGCTTTCTCTATTGTCAATTATAGGTACCTCCGGCCGTAATCTTCAGGCTTTCGAGCAGTTAGTTTTTGCGCTGCTGACACCAGTCCCTCATGTTCCAGGGCTGCGGAAGGGAGGCACGCCCGGGCCTTACGGGCAGGCGTGAGGTGGGAACATTTGCCCCGCTGACTTTTCTAACAAAACTGCAGGAGCGGCGTTGACCCTATCCTCCGCGATATGGTAACATGGTTGCGACGTGGTTCGGGCCATCGCGGAATCCTGGCGGGGTGAACGCCGGTTCCTTCCCCGCAATCGGGCGTAGCCACCCGTTATGCCTCCGGGGCATAAAGTCCCCTTTCAGTGTATCCGGCGACGTGCCGGCGCGATCCCGAACGGGTAGGCAACAGGTTCAGCGCGCGTTCTCGGGCGCAGCGGCCAGGCGCCGCGGAGAACGCGCTCCAGGGATGCAGATGCTCAAGGGTGTGACCCACTTCGTCACGAACCTGCCCTGGCAGGCGGCTTTCGACGTGCTCATCTCGACCGTGATCATTTACTACGTGATCATGTTGATCAAGGGAACACGTGCCGTTCAGCTCGCCTGGGGCCTGGTCCTCCTCTTCCTTTTCGCGCGGATTGCGGACTGGGTGGAGTTCCGCACGCTCAGCCTTCTCCTCGGTACCATCGCCACCCCGGGGGCGACGGTCGCCATCGTGATCCTGTTCTACCCGGAGCTTCGTCACGCGCTCGAAGAGGTGGGGCGCGGTCGGTTCTGGGCAATGCGCGGGTTGATGCTCCGCCGCGAAGATGTGAGTGCCGTAGTCGACGAGCTGATCGAGACCGCGCAACGGCTCTCACAACGCCGGTTCGGGGCACTGATGGTGATCGAGCGGGATGATGGCCTCGATGACATCGCGACGACCGGGACCGCTCTGGGGGCTACCGTGACGCCGCGGCTGTTGGAGACGATTTTCTACCCTGGCACGCCGCTGCACGACGGCGCCGTGATCATCCGGGGGAACGAGGTGATCGCCGCAGAGTGCGTGTTGCCGCTCTCGGACAACTCGCGGATCAGCTCCTCGCTGCACACGCGGCATCGCGCGGCGCTGGGCCTCGCGGAGACGACAGACGCGGCCGTGCTCGTCGTCTCGGAGGAAACGGGCAACATCTCCCTTGCCTACGATGGACGCCTCCTCACCGCGCTGCGCCCGGAGGTGGCGCGCGACAAGCTCCTGAGCCTGCTCCAGCGTGATGAAAGCCTGGAGGGGCGCCGTGGCAACGACCCCGGGTCGGCCGGCGGCAAAGGTGCGGGCTCTGCCACGCCAAAGGAAGAAGCGATCCCGGAGCCGCCAGAAGTGGCGGGGGTGGCTGCCGTGAGCGCGCTAGAGGAACCCCGCA
>ERZ795060.1121-NODE-1121-length-32680-cov-142.887080_pt1 | contig 32680 bp, 30 predicted proteins | sample MGYA00375144_ERZ795060 | MGnify/ENA primary metagenome ERZ795060 (study PRJEB30189, sample SAMN05720157) | activated sludge metagenome | isolation source: anaerobic digester from wastewater treatment plant | place: Japan | collected 2015-05-15 ...
CCGCCAGGGCAGTTTTGCCCGAGGCATTCGGCCCGAGAAGTACAATCAAATTCTTCCGCTCTCGACTCATTTTTTTATGCCCGTATGCCCTGCCCACCTGCCATCACAACCTCTTTTCCCGTAATAAATGATGCCGCATCAGAACAAAGGAAAAGAACGGCCGATGCTATTTCTTCCGGCTTCCCCACACGATTAACAGGTATCAATGAAAGAATCCTCTGGGGATCCTGGCGATAAAGTTCATCAATCATAGGCGTATCTACAAAGCCCGGACATACGGCATTGACCCTTACTCCTCTGTGGGATACCTCCAAGGCAGCAGCACGGGTAAGTCCCAACACGGCGTGTTTGCTGGCCACATAAAGGGACATACCGTCATCACCTCGGAGTCCCAAAATGGACGAACAATTAACAATGGCCCCACCACCTTGCTTTAGCATAATAGGTATTTCGTTTTTCATACATAGCCATACCCCACGCACATTAGTATTCATTATTTCATACCATTCATGCAAGGTGGTTTTTGCCGTTCTACGTAGGGGAACGCCTACCCCGGCATTGTTGTAAGCACAGTCCAGCTGCCCATACTTCTCCTTTATGACGCTAAACAACTTATCAATATCCTCTGGTATACGAACATCTGTCCTTACAAACATATGACCTTCATTATACTGCTTCATCTCCTCTACCAGTTTGTGCCCCAACTCTTCCCGGCGAGCTGCTATTATAACCTTCGCCCCCTCTCGGGCAAAGGCGACCGCCGTAGCCCGACCGATACCCGACGTTCCACCCGTTACTAGCACTACTTTGTTTTCAAATCTTTGTGCATTCACTTTCCTTGCCCCTCAATTTTCTAAATAGTGTATCCGCCGTCTACAACAATCTCTTGCCCAATCACAAAGGCTGCCTCATCGGTGCAAAGCCAGATGACGGCGCCGGCTACCTCCTCTGGCATGCCCACTCTCTTTACTGCCGTACCTTTTTTCATCATATCCATCATGTTCGGCACATAAGGTACCGCCCCTTCAAGCATTTCTGTTAAGATGGGACCCGGACAAACAGCATTAATCCGTATATTCTTCCGACAATACTCCAGAGCTGCCGTTTTGGTAAGCCCCAATATTCCGTGTTTACTTGCGCAGTAGTGTGATAACCCATACTCTCCCGTAAAGCCGAGAATAGACGATGTGTTCACTATCACCCCACCTCCTTGCTCCAACATGATGGGTATTTCATGTTTCATGCACAGCCAAATGCCGCGCAAATTTGTTTCCATTACAAGATCCCACTCTTCCATTGTGGTCTTCGCCGTCGTAGGAACGTGTGGAAGGGAAACACCCGCATTATTGAAGGCAAAATCCAACCGGCCATAGTTTTTCAAAATGGAGGTAAAAAGATTATCCAGGTCTTCCACACGCCTTACATCTGTTTTGACATAGAAAGCCTGTCCGCCTTTTTTCTCTATTTCCTCCTGTATTTCCCTCCCTAAATGTTCCCTTCGACCTGCCAGCACTACCGTAGCACCTTCCCGGGCGAATGCGATGGCGGTAGCCCTCCCTATGCCCGATGTAGCACCTGTGACAAGGGCTATTTTCCCCGAAAAAAGTTTCTTTTCCAAAGCGCCAAAACCCCCTTCTAAATTTAATATTTAAAAGGGCCGAGCAGTAACTAATCTTCGGCCCCATTAAAATACATTCTTATATCTCCCGTTCAAAAAGAAAAGGCGAAAGGGTCCCCTCGCCTTTTCTTACTATCTTCGTTCATTCACCAAAAATGGTCGAGAAGGCAGCTATCCAGTAATTCGCATAGATATTATAAGGAGGCGCGTAGGTAGTAGAGATGGCTGCTTTTCTTGCATTAAGATCGTCCACTGTCTCTTCTGTTGCTAACATTTGGATTACGTAATTGTTGAGGTTCGCATCAAAGGAGATGAACTTGTTCGCCCCGACCGCATTATCCCATTCGCTCCACGTGGGTAGGCTTGATCCCGTGGGGTTGGGGTTCAAGTTTTTCACAAAGGCGATGAGATAGTCCATCATGGCCAACTGCAGCGCCTCTCGGCCGGTTTTATTCGCACTTGTGAAGGAGTAATTCCAGGCGTCCGTCGGATAACCGAAGAAGAAGGGAATTTCCATGGCGTGGGCTGCGCCGAATATGAGAGCAAAATCACTTAATGCCGGATCTCCGCCTCCTTTCCAATCAAAACGATAAGCCCATATTTTATTGGTAGAATCGTTACTTTTAAAGTTTCTTGCCAGTTTATCAACCCCCGTTAATTTCCACTGACGAGATAGAATATCAGCAATATCACAATATATGTTCTTATCCAGAGCTGTGGGCATTACCGCATCCAGGGAAAGACTGCCTCCTACCCCAATTACCTTATAAAGATCAAACCACGTATAAGAGCTTGTAGGTAAGGCTACGCCCTGTGCCTTCATTACATACCCATAGAGGGGTAGAAAATCCTTAATCTCATATTGCGTAGACCCGAGTATAATGGGCACCTTGCTATACTGCCCAGCTGAAATGGCCGAGTTCCATGTCAAATCAGGAATAACAACACCATCTCTTATAGCCGCATGGGTACCCATTGATCCTCCATCACCGGCTATTCGGGCTTGTAAGATCTGACTAGCTGTCTTACTTCGGAGGTATGTTTCTATTTGGACATTTGTCATATTGCTTAGATAAGTTGCTGCTGAACTATCATCCGTGGCCAAGCCATCATTTATGATTAACTTTTTTATGGTATTAACAGTTCTGCCATCAGCACTGTTAATTGAGTTAAGAGGCATAGCGGCGCTCATGACGAGGGCGCCCCGGAACAGTCCCTGGGCGAGGGGGGAGATGATGAGGTTCATGGTGTTGTGGGCCCCGGCCGACTGACCACCTACCACCACCTTGTTCGGATCCCCACCAAAGGAAGCAATGTTGTTCTTCACCCACGTCAGGGCCTTGATCTGATCCAAAGTCCCGTAATTACCCGACTTGTCCGCATCCGTCCCACTCTGGCGAAGCGACGGATGGGTCAAAAACCCCATGGCGTTCAGACGATACTGAACAATGACGACAATCATGTTGCCCCGCCTCGCCAGCGCCGATCCATTGTACTGCCGGGCGGAACCAAAATTGTTGGACCCCCCGTGAATCCAAACAAACACAGGTAAATTCGTATCACTCGTCTTAGGACGGTAAATATCAAGATAGAGACAATCCTCAGAACCGACAAACGCATTGGAAGACATCCAGTACTGATTGTAAACCTGCTGAATACAAACATCACAATTGTCCGTCGCTTCCCTCGTACCTGTCCACGTGTCAGGATCCTGAGGGGCCTTCCATCTCAAAGACCCAACCGGCGCCTTCGCATAAGGAATACCCTTCCAAATCCATACGTCATAATCCGTATCCGCATACCCACTCACCCGACCAAACCGGCACATACCGCTCACTCGTAGTATTCGTAAAATGAGCGACCGCATCGCTAGCCGACCTCAAAGTGCGGTTGCCCCGGATAGTCTGATCCGTAAACGCCCCCGCCGCAGCATTCAAAGCAGTAAGCAAGGCACTAACATTGGTATCGGACGCAAAGGCAGCCGTCGTTTGATTAAAATTGATTTTCGAGGCATTCGCAGAAACAACACCAGCCGCGATAGTATTTATCTTGATCCCATTGTTCAAATCCCCATCCTCATCCAGCGTCTGCAAAAGTACCAACATGTTCTGCACCCGCTGGTCCGTGATGGCACCACCGGAAACAATATCCACCGGCGTAACCTGCGACGCACCCTTCGCCGACCCTAACGTCAAATTACCAATCTTAAACGTGACCGTATCCCCAGGATCATAGTAAAACATCCCACTCGCATCCGTCTTCCCCGTAACCCCAGAACTCGTCGTGTAATCCAAACCCTCAACCGGCGCATCCACAAAAACCCCACGCAAAGGCCCCGTACCAGAAGTACCCCCACCACAACTGATCACCTGAAATAGGCCAAATGCCAATAATATGAAAGAAATCCAAACATAGTTACCCGTGAACCGATAAAACTTTTTTCTTTTCATCATAACACCCCCTTAAAATGATTTAAGTCTCCCCCTAACATGCTACGTACCATCCCTAAAACTAACGCTTCTGTTCAAGCCAGAGGAAAATTAGCAGCGACCATGCCAATTACTTTCCAAGGAGCCACAAGAAAAAAAGATTCCTTTTTCTGCGTTATTATGGATTGACATTTAACCAAAAAAATGTTTCATACGTATTCCACATGGTGCATTGTGAAACTAATGTGAAACAAATGAATCACGGAGAAAAAGCTTTTACCAATTTTAGGGGAGCTTAGGGCATGGATGTTCTGGCTTTTAAAGATCAGAGAAAGGGATACGATTATAAATTAGGGGCAGCTTATTACGAAGAGCGTTATCAAAAGACCCTTCGAGAATGGGAAAGATTTATCCAAGGTTCCGACGATCTCAATATGTCAGTTATTACAGAGGAAGTTGCCTCTGCTTGGAGAAGATGCCGGGAAATAGGTTTAGACCCCTATGCGCCACCGCGATTGAACATCCTCTCCGGCAAAGAATTTTCGGTTCTAAAAAAGGAGCGTGAAAGGTTCATTTCGATAAGTCGCCCATTTTTGGAAAATTTATATCAATTTGTTAAGGGTTCTCGCTTCGTTGTTGCCCTGTTCGATAGAAACGGCATCCTTTTAGAGGTCCTCCAAGACGAAGAAGCAGCAGAAGAAAATCGAAGGCTTTATTGGTATCCCGGTGTGCAATGGACGGAGGATACGGCGGGAAATAATGCGGCCAGCACGACCATCATAATGAAGAAACCGATTCGTATCTTTGCCACCCAACATTATTTGAAATTCTTTCACCACATAACGGCCTCCAGTGCCCCCATCTTTTCCCCAAATGGAGAAATAATGGGTGGAATTGCACTTACGGCCTTCTATTATGGGTCGAATCCTCACACCTTGGGCATGGCAATGGCATCTGCCAAAGCCATAGAAAATGCCTTGAAAGCCGATAAAGCCATTGTCGAGTATAAATCGGCTCTCAAAGAAAAGGAGCTTTCATACAGCCTCCAGAAGGCAGTCATCTCTTCCATACCAGAAGCGCTTATCGTCGTTGATTCTCGAGGCTTTATTTCCCTAATCAATGAAAAAGCGAAAGAAAAATTTAACCCAGCTTTGGAAAATGCAGAGGGACGCCACATTCGTGATATCTTAGGAGATAGTAACCCTCGCCTTCAAAACCTCATCAAGCATCACGACACCATTGCCGATGTAGAAGTACGCCTCATGACGTCACAAGGGATAGGGGACTTTTCCATGACCATGCGCCCCGTTTTGTCCGCCAATGGAGAGGTCCTGGGTAAGGTACTCATCTTTTCCGAGATAAAGAAGATTAGAAACCTCGTCACCAAAATGATCGGAGCCAAGGCAAAATTTAATTTCGAAGATATACATGGCAAAAATTCCCGTTTTCTTCAGACAGTAGAACAAGCACGGCTTGTTTCGCAAAATACGGCCAATGTTCTTCTTCTGGGGGAAAGCGGGACGGGCAAAGACATCTTTGCCCAAGCCATTCATAATGCCAGCACCCGAAAAAACGGGCCTTATGTAGCCATAAATTGCGCTGCCATTCCTCGTGATCTTATCTCCAGCGAATTATTTGGCTACTCGGAAGGCGCTTTTACCGGCTCCCGCAGGGGAGGTAACCAGGGAAAATTCGAACTTGCCGATGGCGGTACCATATTCCTCGACGAAATTGCAGAGATTCCTTTGGAATTGCAGGCTGTCCTACTGCGGGTTATTGAGGACAAATCAGTCGTTCGCATCGGTGGAACCAGAGTACGACCAGTGGATGTGCGTATCATTGCGGCCACCAACAAAAACCTGATGGAAGAGGTAAGAAAGGGCAATTTTCGAAAAGACCTTTATTATCGCTTGAACGTGTTTACCATTCATCTCTTGCCACTTACGGAAAGAATGGACGACATACCTATACTTGTTAACCATTTTATCAACAAATATGCCCGCGCCCTGGGGAAGGAAATTAAGGTTGTAGAAGGAGAAGTCTGGGATGCCTTTATGTCTTATAATTGGCCGGGAAACGTGCGGGAACTGCAGAACACTATTGAACGGATGATGCATTATGCTGCCGGGGAAATCTTAACCATCGATTTGTTACCAAGCGAAATTTTGGACGCAAGGAGGAAAACAGCTCCGGAAACCATTATTTCCATCCCGAGGGAAGAGTGGGAAAAGGAAGAGATAAAGAGAATGTTAAGTCTTCATTATAAAAAGAAAAAAATAGCGGAGAGACTCAACATCTCACGAACTACCCTTTTTCGCCGGATGAAACAATACGGCCTTTCAAAGTAAAATTTTATTCGTCTGGCTGAACCAGCCTCTTACCCAAGGCTACTGCCTCGGCGAGGAGCGCTGCATTCTTCCCTATTTCTCCCGCCTTCATGGCGCTCCCATAAACCATGCCCACAATCTCCGATTTGGTATAGCCAAAGGCGTCTTGGAAACACCTCAAGGCGTTTACACAGCCGGAGGCGAAGGGGTCCACATCACCATAAGACATGGCAATGGCGATGCGTTTTCCTACAAAGGCATTTCTATCATAGGCAGGCAAGGCAAATAGGCGATCCATAAATATCTTCGTCTGAGCGGACATGTTGAACCAGTAGACGGGACTTGCTATTACCCAAGCCTTCGCCGCCAAGAGCTTCGGATACAAGGATTGCATATCGTCATCAATGGCGCAGCCCTTGGCCCCTTTCTTCTGGCAGGTATAGCAAGATCGGCATGGAGAGATGGAAAGCTCGTTGAGAAAGACCGTCTCCACCCGGGCGCCGGCTGACCTGGCCCCTTTGGCAATCTCTTCTGCGAGCGTAGCACTGTTACCCTTCTTCCGAGGGCTTCCCAAAATAATCAATACGTCCTCGGCATCTTTTTTCATCGCTCCACCTCCATCAATTTTTTATAAGACCGAATCTTCAAGAAAAGCCTTGATGCCACTTACAACCTCATCCGTAAAGAGAAAAACCAGTATGGCATAAAGGACAATAATAACGACCATCTCCGTCCAACTGATTTGGCGATATTTTTTCCGCAGCCAAAAGAGCACCGCCACCCCGAGGAAAAGCAAAACGACATTGACCACAAGATATCCACCCATGCGCAAAATCTGCTCCACCGTATATCTTTGGCCATTATATGAAATTGAGCGAAGAAATCAAATCATATGTCGGCTTTTACTGTCCCGTCTCCCATCAGTCAGATGGCGTGGTCTGCCTTTTACGGATGTGAAAAATTATGCCACCGTCGAGTAAATTGCATAGGGGCCAAATATTGGATTGGACTTTCCCACGGCGTGAATCCACTGGAGACCCAAGGTGGTAAGAGATCAATCCGTTTTCTTCTTTGCCGCCTTCGCTTCCTTTTTCGCCATTTTGGCCATGGTTTTGGCCAGCTTTTTATCCGGTATCGGCGGTATTGTTAGCGTAATCGGCTCCTCAGTCTTTTCCTTCTTCTCCTCATATGCCCGCTCGGCTTTCTTCCTTTGCGCCCTCTTTACCAGGGCTTCCGCCAACATGCGACCGAACTGCCCGATGAACCCGGCAATGAGAACGAGAATGACCCATTTGATGACCGACCAGGTAGATATGTAATCAAGCATCTCCGACATGACGCACCCTTTCCTGTATCAGGTGAAATTTATACATTTTTTTCCATGAGGCAACCTATCGTTGAGCATCTATCAAAAATACGTTATATTCCATTTCAAAGAAGTTCCACAACTTGAAAGGGGGTCTATATGATCACGGCGCTCGTTCTCTTCAAAGTAGAAAAGGGGAAGATTCCCAGCCTCGCTAACGATTTGGGGGCCATTGAAGAAGTAGTGGAGGTCCTTTCCATCACGGGGGAATACGACTTGCTCGCCAAGATCCAGGTGAGGGACTATGACATTCTTTCCGACATAGTAACGGAAAAAATGCAAAACTTGGAAGGCGTTAAGGAAACAAGGACCATGATGGCCTTTAAGACCTATAAGTTTCACGAGCTGGCAGAAGGTGCACCGGCCACCATGATGGCGGCACCTTCGGAAGAAGAAGCCTGGGCCATGGTAGAAAATGGGAGAAAGACGATAAAACCCATCCTGGCCAAGTTAACGGAAAACTTCGACCTGGAAAAAAACGAAATAGACAGCGTAATCGATGCCATCAATGCAGGGCAGCTATCAGATGTGCAGATTGCCGGTTTTCTGGTAGGCCTCTTGAGCAAGGGGCCCAGCATCAAGGAAGTGGCTTACATCGCCCAAGCCATGCGCCGGAACTGCGTTCCTATTCCCATCTCCATCAAATCGGAATTGACGGATACCTGCGGTACCGGGGGAGGGCTTACCACCTTCAACGTCAGCACGGCAAACGCCATCCTGACGGCGGCCGCCGGTGTTCCCGTCGCCAAGCACGGCAGCCGCTCCATATCTTCACCTTCCGGCAGCGCGGATGTACTCGAAGCCTTGGGGGTCCAAATCGATCAGACACCCGAGCAGGCCGCAAGACTCATTGAAGAAATCGGCATCAGCTTCATCTACGCCCCCAACTTCCATCCCGTCATGCTAAAGGTATTCGGGCCGGAGAATCAGCTGGGGATAAAAACCATCTTTTTCACCATCATCGGTCCACTTATAAATCCCCTGGGGGCGAGAAACCATACCATGGGCGTTTATAAGTTAGAGCTCGTAAACATGATGGCCAATGTCGTGGCCGAGATGGATTTCAATCACGTCATCATCGCCCATGGTTTGGACGGTCTCGACGAAATATCTCTGCTCGGAAAGACGGCCATAGCGGAAATTAAACAGAAAAAAATAAAGTACTACGAAGTAACCCCCGAGGACTTTGGGCTGAAGCGATGCACCATCTCTGATATTGCAGGGGGGCCGCCGGAATTCAACGCCCAGGTCATAAGAGACATCTTTGCCGGCAAAGAAAAGGGGCCGAGAAGGGACTTCCTCATTCTAAACAACGCGGCCACCCTGTACGTAAGTGGCAAGGCACCCAGCATTCGGGAAGGGATGGACCTATCCAGGTCCCTGATAGATTCCGGGGCGGCGATGCGCAAATTGGAGGAGTTGGTGGAAAAGTCCAATGCTTACCGGTAAAAACGAAAACCGTAAGAAAACTTCTCTTTCCGCTAACATCCTGGCTAGGCAAAAAGCCGGCCTCTTCCCCGTCATTTCGGAAATAAAGGTGCGATCGGAAAAAGAAGGGGATCTCCTTTGTGGCCGCAACCCCGTCGCCCTGGCAAAAAAGATGGCCGCTTGTCCCGTGGCGGGCATCAGCGTAGTAACGGAGCCCCATCACTTCGGCGGCAGCATGGACTTGCTTAGAGACATCACCTCCGCCATCGATCTACCCGTTCTCCACAAGGATTTTATCTCCCATGAAAGCCAGGTGGAGGAATCGGCTGCCTGTGGGGCTCAGGCGATCCTTCTCATCGCCGCCCGGCTCGAAGTCGAGGACCTCAAACGACTGATAGATCGGGCAAGGAAGTGTGGCCTGGAAACCTTGGTCGAGGTACACAGCCTATCGGAATTAAAAAAAGTCGAACCTCTCCCCTACGATATGTTAGGCATCAACAACCGTGACATAACCATCTTCGAGGTCGACGATACGGATGTAGGGAAAACGGAAGAGCTCGCCCCGTGGGTGAAAGATCATCGCATATGGATAAGCGAAAGCGCCATCGGATCGGAGAAAGATGTTTTAAGGGCGGCTCGGAGTGGCGCCCACGCCGTCCTAGTGGGAACGGCCGTCCTTAAGGCAGAAAACATAGCTGACTTTTTGATGCGCCTTATTTCCGTAGGCTGGCCCGTATGACGAAAGTGAAAATCTGCGGCATCATGCAAGAAGAAGACATCCGTGCCTGCGTAAAGGCCGGGGTGCATGCCCTGGGATTTGTGGTCGAATACCCTGTGGATGTGCCCTGGAACTTGGACCGCGGCACAGCGGAAAAGCTGCTCAACTTCGTTCCCCCCTTTGTCTATCGCGTCGTGGTGGTAGGAGATGAAAAGGAGAAGGTGCTGGAATTGGCGGCACGCCTAAGGCCTCATGCCATTCAACTACACGGCAACGAAGCACTCTCAACAACCAAAGAGCTAACAAAAAGACTCCACGATTTGGGGATTCAGGTCCTCAAGGCTCTGCGTTTTCACGTCGAAAAAGGGTCGTGTCTGGGAGAAAATCCCGACCCTCTGAAAGCAGCAGAGGTCATGACGAAAACAGGGGTAGACGCTATAGTGCTCGATTCCGTAAGCGAAAAACGCCCGGCCGGGACCGGGCAGAAAATAGACTGGGGCATGGCGCGAAAGATAAGGGACAGCCTTTCCATCCCCCTTATCCTGGCCGGAGGCCTTACACCGGAAAATGTAAATGACGCCATTGCCACGGTAAATCCTTACGGGGTCGATGTGATAAGCGGCGTTGAAAGTTTGCCGGGGAAGAAAGACCCCTTCCTCATTGAAGCCTTCGTTCGTGCCACCCTTGTTTAAACTAAACCGGTTCCCTCGCCAACGCATTAAGACGTTCGAGTTCTTCCATCATGAAGTTCCGCACCTTATTCGCCAGCTCTTCTGCCGACATCTTTTCCAAGACCGCATAGGGAATCTCCTCGAAGATCTTCACGTAGATTCTATGAACCCCGGTATAATCGATTTTATACTTGGGGAGTGCCCGGTGAGTACCGCTTATCACGATGGGCAAAATGGGTACCTTATTCTCCAGGGCCAGGCGAAAGGCACCTAATTTGAACTTTCTAATTTCCCCGTCCGGCGATCTTGTCCCTTCGGGAAACATCATTATGGAACTGCCCTCCTCCAAGTGCCTTTTACATTCCCCTATCATCTGTTCGATACTCTCGCTGTCTCCACGCTTAAGCTTTACATAACGGTTTAGCACCATATTCCAGCCGATCAAAGGGACGCGGAATATCTCAATTTTTGAAACCCACTTGAAGTGAAAGAAAAGACGGAAGAGGACGAGAACATCCAGATGGGACTGATGATTGGCTACGATGACGTAGGTCGCATTTTTCCTAATATGCTCTCGACCCATAATGCTTATCCTCCAGGCCGGCACCAACCAAGTGTAAAGAGAAGCCCAGAAACAGGTAAAAAGGTGCAAGAGCTTTAATCTCCGATCGAAAGGGTAGGTTAGAATCCTGAGCAGGAGGGCGATGAAGAAAAAGGGGATGGAACTGGCGGCAACGAAAGTAAAGAAAATACCAACGATTAATTTATTGAACAATCTTTCCTCCCAAAATGAGTAAATTTCTGCGTGCCCATATAAAAAAGCTTTCCTTATGTCAATAAAGATTAACGTCCAGTAGAAGAGATTTAAAAATCCAAGGTACCCCTGGCAGGCACGATGTGCTATAAAGCTACTTGAAAGCCAGGCTAAAGATAACAAACGCCTTTGGCTTCTAAATAGAGGACGTTTAAAAACGCACATAAGGAGGAGCGCCATGAAAGAAAGGGATCCCAAAGGACTGAACAGAAGAAATTTTATCAAATTAGCGGCGGCCACGGCGGGGTCAATGGCCATGATTGGCGGTTTCAATGCTAACTATGCGATCGCCAAAGTCCCCAAGAAATGGAATGAACAGGCCGATATCATCATCGTAGGCGCCGGAGGAGCTGGCCTCGCGGCAGCAGTGGAGGCGACAACATTAGGAGCCACCGCCATCGTCCTTGAGAAGATGCCCGTCATTGGAGGTAGTAGTGCCATTTGCGGTGGTGCCCTTACTTTCGCGGGAACAGACATGCAGGCAGAAAACAACATCAAAGACTCAAAAGAACTTCTCTATAAAGACTTTATGACGGTGGGACAAAATGTGAATGTTCCTGAACTGGTTCAGGCTTACGTAGACAATCAGCTAGAAACCTACTACTGGCTGAAGAGGATGGGGATCAAATTTATCAAGGTGGACATAGCCAGTGGCATGAGCGTCCCCCGGGCACACTACGTGAAACCCGGTGAGGTAATCCAAATCTTAAGCACGAAGGCAAAAGCCAGCGGAGCAAAGATTTACACCGACACTTCGGCCTTAAGGCTCATTGCCGATGATACCGGTAAAATTAGAGGCGTACTGACCGAACGAAAGGGGGAAAAACTTCACTTCGGTGCGAAAAAAGCGGTTATTCTCACCAGTGGTGGATTTTCACTCAATAAAGAGTTGCTATCAAAGTTCGTCCCCCCCATGGCGAAGGCTAAAGTGATAGCGGGACTTGGAAGTCATGGTGACGGCCTAAAAATGGCATGGGCGTTCGGAGCCGACATACAAGACATGCCTTATATTAAGGCAACTTTTGGGTTTTCGCTCGATGCCAAGACGATTGCCCATGATTTTGCCCTGGTATTCTACAAAGGGGCCATACTGGTTAACAAGGAAGGAAAACGCTTCGTTAACGAGTCTTGGTCATACAAGCTCGTAGGTGACGCGGCGCTGGTTCAAACTGATGCCATGGCCTTTCAAATTTACGATAGCAAAATTAGAGAGTTAAGTCTAAAGGATCCTCTGGCGAGGGCAGAAAGCCTGGAAAAGAGGGGTGTTATCGTTTCAGCTCCTACAATAGCCGAATTGGCTAACAAAATAGGGGTCCCAGGGCCAGCTCTGGAGGAAACAGTTAAAGAGTACAATGCCAATGTAGAAAAGGGGATAGATCCTCATTTTGGGCGAACAACCCTCGTCGCATCGTATGGGAAGCCGGTAAAGATAGAAAACCCGCCCTACTATGCCTTTCCCTCAACGGCAGCCATTTTAGGCACCTATGGAGGCATTCTAACCAACGGCAAGGCTCAGGTCATAGACATCTTCAAAAAGGAGATACCCCATCTCTACGCCGCTGGTGAAATTGTGGGTGGCGTCCACGGGGCAGCCTACATGACGGGCACAGCATTTGGAAAGGCATTAATTTTCGGCCGAATAGCAGCAAAGAATGCCTTAGGTAAAGCTTAAGGGAAAAAGGGGAAGAGTAACCCGCATGGGGACTCTTCTCCTTTCTATTGCTAATCGAAGAACTTTATGGTTCAAAAATGTGAGTTGCTAAACAGATGTAGTTTTTTAAAGACGTTTAGAGCCAAGAAGGATTTGACATGTAAGGGTTTTATGGTCCAAATTAACCCACGAAAACGGTCAGCCATTTATGCGTGACCAGAGCCTCAAACCTTTTCTTTTTCCCCGTTCGGTCGCTGTTATCGGTGCGACGGAGCGGCCCGGCTCCTGGGGCTCTTTTATCATGGAAGGGCTCCTTTCTTTTCCCTTTCCCGGTTCCATTTATCCGGTCCATCAACAAGCAAAAAAGATCTTCGGCGTGCCCGCCTTTCGAAGCATTTCCGATGTCCCCGGCCCGGTAGACCTAGCCGTTTTCACCATCCCAGAAAGCAAGGTCGAGCAAACCCTTCAGGAATGCGGAGAAAAAGGGGTTAAAGGGGTGATAATCATTAGTGCCGGTTACGGCGAAGCGGTCGAAGGGGGAAAGAAGCGTGAAGAAGAACTTACCCGTCTGGCCCATTCCTACGGTATGCGTCTTTTGGGACCCAATGTAAGCGGGGTCTTCAATCTATTCGCAGATTTCAATGCCTCGGCCGCACCGGTTGGCCACCTGATCAAAACCCCTTTGGCTGCCATCTGTCAGGGAGGATACGCCATTTACGATTTATTGGCCCACGGCTATTACCGAAAGATGGGGGTAGGCATCTTCGTTCATACAGGCAACGAAGCCGACCTGACCACCACCGATTTTTTGGCTATGATGGGGGATCTACCGGCGGTTAAAGCTGTAATCATGTATATCGAGGGGGTCAAGGACGGAAGGAAGTTTATGGAGACGGCCCGAAAGGTGGCAAAAGAAAAACCGGTGGTGGTTTACAAGGCAGGGAGGACCCCAGGGGCAAGGCGGGCGGCCGCCAGTCATACGGGTGCCCTGGCCGGGTCGTTCCAGGTCTATGAAGGTGCCTTCGAACAGGCCAACATCGTTTCCTGCCCCACCATGGAACTCTTATTGCCTTTAGGCTTGGCCCTGGCCGAGCGGCCTCCCATGAAGGGGAGAAGGGTGGTCATACTAACCATGGGCGGCTCCTGGGGAGTGGCCTTGAGTGACGCTTTGGAGGAGGAAGGGCTGCTAGTCCCGGAGCTGAGCCCGGCCCTGCAAAGCCGGCTCAGGGAAATGGGTATGCCCATCAGGGCCTCGGTGAAAAATCCGGTGGATATTGGGGCCTCAGGGCTTTTTCTGGCGGAGGATCTTATCATCAAATTGGGACGAGAGATTTTGCAATCGGGGGAGGCCGACGCCTTGATCCTCCACGGCTTCGGACGGCCGGGGATGGATGCCGAGGGGACGCCGCCATACCTACGTTTCTACCAGGAAGTCAACAAGAAAATCATCCGGGCCTACGCTGCCATGGAAAGGGAATTTCGCATCCCCGTTCTCATTGGCAGTGCCTACGCCCCCTCAGAAAGTCAGGCCGTTTTCGACCTCACCATGGAAGGTATCACCATCTACCAAAGGTTAGACGAGGTAGCCCAAATCCTCTCCCGGATGGAAAAATAGGGACAGACCCTATTTTTTCTAATAATAATAACGAAATTTTATTGTAATTTTTTTATAATTTATGTAGAATCGAAGAAAAAGTACTTCGTATATTAAATGTTATGCGGCTACGGAGGTGTGAGCAATGGAATATGTAAAATTTGAAAAGATTTCTCTCAAGAATCACCCTCAACTTAACGAGCGTTGGTTGCAGGAACGTATTGCAGAGGACCCGACAATATTGGGTCTGGGAGACGTTGTTCTAAAGGATAAGGAGCGAATCCAGCCACGTGCAGGGCGACTTGACCTTCTATTGCAAGATGCAGAATCAAGTAGACGCTATGAAGTCGAAATCCAACTTGGCAGCACGGATGAAAGCCACATCATTCGAACCATCGAGTACTGGGATATTGAGCGCAAACGTTACCCACAATATGACCACACCGCAGTTATTATTGCCGAAGATATCACAAGCCGCTTTCTAAACGTGATAAGTTTGTTCAACGGTGTGATTCCTCTTATGGCAATACAAATGAGTGCTCTCAAGAGGGGGGAAGAAATAGGTCTCGTATTCACAACGGTTGTTGACCAAATGTCTCTTGGGCTTGTAGATGAAGATGAAGAAGTGCAAGAGACAACAGACCGCGCTTATTGGGAAAATCGCGGGTCGAAAAATACTGTGGCAATGGCGGATCAGTTGCTGGAAATTGCAAAGCAATTTGATGCTGGGCTTGAGCTCAAATACAACAAGTTCTACATCGGGTTAGCGAAACACGGACAGCCGAGTAACTTTATAATATTCGGACCCAAAAAGGGATTCATTAGGTTTGAACCCCGACTGAAGAATTCGCCCGAGATTCGGGAACGTCTTGAAAATGCAGGACTTGATGTTATGGATTACGACACGCGGTCGGGACGTTACCGAATCAGGTTGCAATCAGGAGAGATTGAAAAAAACAGGGAAGTGTTGACCCAAGTTATCAAGGAAGCATACGAAACTTCGAGCGAAGAATAAACGCCGCATAACAACGGGTTGCAGCCGACACGCTCCGCGTGCGGCTGAACCCGACCGTTAGGCGGAGACAAAATGAAACAGATCGGCACGCTATTCAACTGGATGGATGCCTGGCGGCACTTCCCGAACTACCAGCTTGAACACCGGGCAGGCATCTTCTTTGCCCTGTATCTTCCCGAAGTGTTGGAGGCCAAGCTCCGGTTCGCTGTGGGGCCGGAACTGGCCCCAGAGTTTCCTGTCCGTATCGGGACGATTTACCCCAACATTCCGATCGACAAGTCATACAAAATCGACTACGTCGCCTTGTCGGCGGCAGCCGACAATGCCGTTCTCGTGGATGGAAAAATAGGGACAGACTCGGCCCCGACCATCCCGACGTGGCGACGAGCCTGAATAATCTGGCCTTGCTCTATTACACCCAGGGCAACTATGCCAAGGCGGAGCCGCTCTACAAGCGCTCGCTGGCGATCAGGGAGAAGGCCCTCGGCCCCAACCATCCCGACGTGGCGACGAGCCTGAACAACCTGGCCTTGCTCTATGACACCCAGGGCAACTATGCTAAGGCGGAGCCGCTCTACAAGCGCTCGCTGGCAATCAGGGAGAAGGCCCTCGGCCCCGACCATCCCGACGTGGCGACGAGCCTGAACAACCTGGCCGGGCTCTATTACACCCAGGGCGACTACGCCAAGGCGGAGCCGCTCTACAAGCGCTCGCTGGCGATCTCTGAGAAGGCCCTCGGCCCCGACCATCCCAGCGTGGCGGTGAGCCTTGAAAATCTTGCGGCTTTGTATCGGAAAACAAATCGTGGTTCTGCAGCTAATGCGTTGGAGCAGCGTGCGGCAAAGATCCGCGCCATAAAGAGATGATCCGGCTAACAACCGGTTGCAGCTGACTGTCCGCAGCGCGGCCCGCCGCTGAATCGGGGCGTTATGTGAAAAATTGTGGGCAGGAAAGGAGGTCAAATTGATCCGACCCATGAGTAAAAGGAGGTGGTTTTTATATGTAACTGTTTCTTTATTCGGAGGTATAGTTACAGGAGTTGTTTACCATGTTCTATCAACTATCAGAAAAAGGAGGAGACAAATATGAAAAACAAGATGTGGAAAGTAATGATAGTTTTACTCGCTTCGGCTGCACTCATTAGCTGTGCGACGATTATAGGTAAAAGCGGCCCTGAAACTTTGATTGTTCGTAGCACTCCCGATCAAGCAAGTGTTAGTATTACTGATGAAAGCGGTGTCAAGATTTTTGAGGGTAAAACCCCTACTGCCTTACCACTAGAAAAAAAGAAAGGCTATTTCAGTGGTAAAAAATATACTGTAAAAATCACGAAAGAAGGTTATGCTGCGCATACCGTTACTGTAGATACAAGGGTAAATGGTTGGTATATCGGTGGTAACCTCATATTTGGAGGTCTTATTGGTTGGCTCATTGTTGATCCAGCAACTGGAGCCATGTGGACACTGGATACTAATGAAGTCAACGTAACATTAGAAGCATCAAAACATGGTGCGATAATTGAGCCTAATAAATTAGGCATTGTTCTTTTACAAGATGTTCCATTATCGTTACGTGACAAAATGGTTAAAGTCTCACAGTAAAAGGAGTAATTAAAAAAATCACATAACAACTCACTCCAGCGGACGGCGAGGAAAATCGCTCGCCGCCGCTGACTTCTATCGTTGGACTTGAAACACGAAGGAGGATGGATGATCAATGAAGGCTATTTGCCCATATTGCAAAAAGAGGATTGATTTTACAGCGAAACGCTGCCCTCACTGTACGTCTATTCTCGAAGGCGAGCCCGTATGGGAAAAGGAAAAGCAATCTACAGTCAAGTACTTCTGGATAGCAGCGATCATTGTTGGCCTGATTTGGTATTTTATGAGCGGTACGGGAAATCGGCCAACCCAAGAGGTTGACACTCCCTCATCTCAGCCTCAGCCCACCAAAGTTGTTGATCATCCGATTGATGATGCCAAGGCTTCAAAGGGAAAAGCGATTTATCAACGCATTAAGACCAAGTACTCTGAAATAGGGAATCCACACGTATTCGGAGCACTGACCGACTCCGCAAAGCTCACTGTTTGGATTCCAGAATCCGAATGGGGCAGAATGACCCATGATGATAAGGTCTGCCTGACCTGGTTTGTTCAAAGCATGATATCAGATGCTAGGAGAAACCCCTCCAGTTACATAGAATTACCGAGCCACCTGCCCTCTTACAAGACAGCTTTATCTAAAGCCTCGAATCTATGCGGTGAGTGTTGGGGCATTGGCGTAGGAAGAATAACACCGAACGGTAAGGGGATCTATGTTGACAAGATTGTCGTGCAGGGGGATTCGGTTTGGAACAGTGATGACTCGCGGTTCAGGGGGCTAAAGGGTTCCGAATTCCGGAATCGACCGTAGCTTCTGTCCGGTGACAGGCTGTATATACACGGCATAGTCCAACATGTCACTCCAGCCGACACCGAAACGACCCGGCGCGGCTGAGTTTTGCGTTAGGTGGCTGAAACGAAAGGAGGCCGAAGATGAAACAGATAGCAGTGTTGATAGCAGCTGTGATCGCGGTACTCGGGGCTTCACAAGCGCTGGCCGAGACAAGATGTTCCAAGGACTATTTCGGTAACGTCACTTGAGCGAAAAATAGGGACAGACCCCATTTTTTTCGGAGAGAGGAGAAAGATTGCACTTAAAAATATCAGTGAGTGTGTTTTAAACGGAAGCCTACTTGACAAAGGGAGTTATGATGAGATAACAAATGATAGTTTTAAGAATTTGGGAAAGACATTTGTCGAGGTAATAAAGATTTTTTTTGGACTGTCTAAGGAGATTATTAATAATGTTGAGTTGAAGGGTAGAGAATATTTCGAAGAGGCAAAGGCAAAGGGTAAGGGTATATTGTTTATTACAGGTCATTGTGGGAATTGGAAATTGATGGCGATCGTATTTTCTTTAAAAATAGAACCAACGAGTGTTGTAGCAAGACCATTAGATAACCCTTATATGAATAAGATCCTCGAGAATGTTAGAAGGCGGTTTGGGAATAGGGTTATTTATAAGAAGGGAGCTTTGAAAAATATCATTTCTACATTGAGAAAGAATGGATCTGTTGGTATCCTTATGGATCAGGCGGTTGTTTCTGATGAAGGTTATGTAGTAGAATTTCTCGGCAGGGGTGCATGGACAACAAAGATGCCAGCACTGATTGCAATAAAAGACAGGGGCGGTTGTGTTACCAATTTTTATAAACAGGTTAACTGATGGCAAACATGTTATAAATATATATCCATAAGTAAGCTTATCTAATTATCAGGACACGGAGGATACTTTTAAAGAGGATGCAATGGTCTTTTCAAGACATGTAGAAGAATATATAAAACAATATCCATCTGAATGACTATGGATACACAGGAGATGGAAGAGGGTAAATAACTTAATTTCTATTAATTAGATTAGATAAGTTATCTGTTCATTGCAAGCAGGAAGGAGGTAATGTTAAGGTGTTTAACAAAAATTTAATTATTTTAATCTTTATTTTGATAGCATCTATGATTAATGGTTGTGCTACTATGATTGATGTAATAAAATCGAAAAATGAAGGGACCTCAGTTATTTATCCTGTAGATGCTGAACAGGCATGGGTAATTGCAAAGACTGTTTTTAGGTGGGAAGGTGCAGATGCAATTGAAGAACACAAATCAGAAGGTTATATGCTAACAAGTAGTGGAATGAATTTGGTTTCATATGGAGCTGTTATGGGAGCATGGATAGAGCCAATAGACAAAGAAAATACAAGGGTTACTGTAGTTACGAAAAGAAGGATTGCAACAAATATTGTAACGACACTAACCGAAACAACATTTCATAAGCGGTTTGCTCAAGCAGTCGAAATTGTTAAAAAGGGTAATCGATTGCCTCTTGAACCCCCTGATTAGATGTTAAAAATTTTATGCTTGCAATGACGGATAACTTAAAAAGGAAGATTAATGACCTTGTTACGCACATCCCAGTAAAAATAGGGACAGACCCCATTTTTTACACAGACCCCATTTTTTACATCTGGGCCTCTGGCTGATCCGGTCAAGACCGCCGCCGGGAAAAAATAGGGACAGACCCTATTTTTTCCTTTCTTCTCCTGTCCATTTTCTTTGCTTCATCCCTGTACCTCCTGCTTAAAGGTTTCTCTCTGCTTATGCAAAGAGTCTAACCTCTACACATTGGGCGTGTCCAGTACCCATGGGGTTCAGTATATAACCAAGTATATTCTCATTTTTCGAATATGTCATCATCTTTGACAAAATATACGAGACAAAATGGCAAAACTAATAGTAATAACGCGCTGATAACAGGTCACCGCCACCATCTAAGGCATGCATTTTTCTGACCGATGCTGGCAGAAAACATGGGAAGGAGGGAAGCGTCCTTCTTTTTAAGTTATTTTAACAAATCTTTTAAATTAAAATGCTTTTAAATTGTACACCTTTTGCGTAAAATAAGGTTGCATGGATATAATACCTTAAGGGGGTCACATTTATGCACACATGGACTTTGGACAAACCGGACAATCTGGTTGAATTGTGGGAAGAGAGCGTCACCAAATTTGCCGAGAGGCGTCTTTTCGGCACGAAAAATAAAAACGGCGTTTACGAATGGGTTACCTATAAAGAGATCGACACCCGCATCCGCAACCTGCGCGCGGGGCTTGCCCAGCTCGGCATAAGTCAAGGCGACGTTGTCGGCATCATCGCCAACAACCGGCCGGAATGGGCGGTCTGCGCCTTCGCCACTTGGGGAAGACTGGCCCGCTTTGTTCCGATGTACGAGGCGGAACTACTTCAGGTTTGGAAATACATCATTGCCGACAGCGGCATCAAGGTTCTTTTTGTTTCCAAACCGGACATCTATGAAAAAATTAAAAACTTCCCGCAGGATATTCCGACGCTCAAGCACATTTTCATCATCGACTCTGAGGGAGAAAATTCGATGGCCGCCCTAGAAAAGATAGGAGCTGACCAGCCAGTCGCGCCGCTGGTTCCGAAAGCCGACGATATCGCCGAACTCATTTACACCTCCGGCACGACGGGCAATCCCAAGGGGGTTTTGCTTTCTCACGGCAATTTCACCAGCAACGTGCATGCCGGCCTCAAGATGTATCCGGAACTGACGCGCAACGACGGAAAAGACACCCTGACACTCGCCATTCTTCCCTGGGCGCATTCCTACGGTCAGACAGGAGAATTGTTCGCGGTCATCCGCATGGGCGCCGCGATGGGTCTGGCGGAAAGTCCCGCAACCATCGCCAATGACATTGTGGCGGTCAAGCCCACCTGGCTGGTTGCCGTGCCTCGCGTCTTCAACCGAATTTACGACGGCCTCTGGACCAAAATGAACAAGGAAGGTGGCCTGGCCAAAGCCTTGTTCGTGATGGGCGTGGAGGCAGCGAGAAAGAAACGGGAACTGGCCGCGCAGGGCAAGTCTGATTTCATCACCAATATAAAATTCAAATTTGCCGACAAGGTCGTGTTCAAAAAAATCCGGGAGCGCCTGGGCGGCAGGTTGCTCGGCTCCATGAGCGGCAGCGCGGCGATGAATCCGGAAATCGCTCAGTTCTTCTTCGACATCGGCATTCCCATCTACGATTGTTACGGCCTGACCGAAACGTCGCCCGCAGTCACGATGAACGCTTCCTATAACTACAGGCTGGGCAGCGTCGGCAAACCCATCGACAAAGTAAAGGTCGTCATTGACCAGTCGGTAGTCGAAGAAGATGCGACCGACGGTGAAGTGATTGTCTATGGTCCCAATGTCATGAAGGGCTACCACAACCGCCCCGAAGACACCAAGGCCGTCATGACCGAAGACGGCGGATTGCGCACCGGCGACCGCGGACGCCTGGACGAAGACGGTTTTTTGTTCATCACCGGCCGCATCAAGGAACAGTACAAGCTGGAAAACGGCAAATTTGTCTTCCCCGTCGCATTGGAAGAAGAAATCTGCCTGGTTCATCTCGTCCAGCAGGCCCTCGTCTATGGTCATAATCGCCCCTACAACATCTGTATTGTTGTCCCTGATTTCGAAGCCCTGATGGATTACGCTAAGGAAAAAGGCCTACCGCAGGACATCAAGACACTGGTCAAAAGACAGGACATCATCGATCTCTTAAGCCAGAGAATCACCGATCATCTGAAGGGCAAATTCGGCGGTTACGAAATCCCGAAGAAATTTCTGATCCTAGATGAACCGTTCAGCTTGGAAAACGGTACACTGACGCAAACCATGAAGCTCAAGCGCAAGGTGGTCATCGAGAGACTTAAGGATCAAATCGAGGCGCTTTACAAGTAGCAATCAAGGTCATCCAAGGAAATGACGCGATTTCTTTGAGGCGTGTCTTTTTTCATCGGATCTGGTCTGGACGTTTCGCGTGGAGAATACTGTCCACCGTGTTTTGCTTCGAGTAATGCCCCTGTGTCACCCATCTCCAACTATCGCCTTTGCCCAAAACCCTTTTCCGGATTCTTTCCGGCGATAATCCTTTTTCCTTAAGCAGCAACACCTCATCGCGCAACCGCTCCATGGTGGAGATCTTCTTAAGCAGGGCCTCCCGGCCGTTCGGCACCGCTCCCTTGAGATTGCAGAAAAGTGTCTCCACCTTAAAGGCGGACAATTTCTTCAGCGTGTCCAAAATCTGCAGAAAATTTTCGTCGCGACGCAGGTAAATGAAATTGGTACCGCAGAACAAATCGCCCGTAAAAAGCCAGCGCCTGTCCGGCTCATACAGACAGAGGTGATCATCCGTGTGCCCGGGCGTGTGGAGCACCTCGAAATGATAATCCCCACCGTCAACAGATGAACCGATTTCCGTTCCCCGGCAGGGTCTGGGCCAATCCCAGACAATCCGCTGGTATAGGCGTAACGCGTTGCGCTTCGGGTCTTCGAGGTATGGCAGCGCCAGGACATGAGCGAATATCGGCGCGCCGAACATTGCCTGAACATCGGCGTTGTTGCCGACATGGTCCTCGTGATGATGCGTGTTGATGATTCTTGAAACCGTGCTTTCCCGTAACGCCGACAGGAATTCCGGACCCGACCGGTTCGTGCCCGTGTCAATCAGCGTCCCGCCGACTAGAAAAGCATGGACGGGATACAGGAGAAATCCGAGCACCGAGCGCCCCATGTAAAAAAGCGTCACCGTCTCGTATTGACTGATTTTCAACATGGCCGGACCTTCCCGTTCGGGAAATAAATTTACCCGGTGTGGATTGTCAAGAGGGAATCAGTAGGCGTCAAGCCATTTTGCCGCCTCGCGGACGGATTCCTGGTCAAACTTGCAGAAAATAGGGTCTGTCCCCATTTTCTTCCCCTTACATAGAGAGTTTTTCCATCAAAATCCACATCTTTTACCCGGAGTCGGGCGCATTCCATGAGCCGCAAACCCGATCCGTAGAGGAGTTGGCCTATAAGGAGATTCCTGCCGGAAAGTTGGGAAAAAGTTGCCTTCACCTCCTCAACGGTCAGAACGACCGGGAGTCTCACGCCTCTTTTTGCCCGTACAGTACATGTAAGATCACCCACATCTTTTCTCAACACCTCCCTGTGGAAAAAATAGGGACAGGAAAAAATAGGGACAGACCCTATTTTTTCTATCGTAACTTTTTTATAATTTATGTAGAATCAAAGAAAAAGTACTTCGTATATTAAATGTTAGGCGGGCAGGAGGAAAACATGAAACAGATTATTTTGGTGATGGCATTGTGTCTCGGCGTAACAACGGTAGCGCTAGCTGAATGTCCTTACGATCCGGACTGCTTGAATAATCCATATGGTGCAGGCAACCCCTACAAATCTGATGGACTAATGAACCCCTATAGTCAGTATGGAAGTCCGTATAGTAATAAGTCTTGGACAAATCCCTATGCTACTGATGCCCCAAAACTCTACGATGAGGATGGTAACTATCGTGGGAAATTGAGTACGAATCCCTATGACCCTGATTCTGTATCGAATCCTTACGGTCGTTATGGAAATCCATATTCATCAGACAGCATCAATAACCCTTATGGCGCAGGCAATCCATACTCCAGAAAAAAAATCTATGTTGTGCCTTCTAGATGAATTCAAGGGGGTTACGCATGAGAAAGGCAATTTTATTCTTTATTATTGTGGCAATGTTGTCAGTTGGACTTGAAGCACTTGCTAAAGGTAAGGGTGGCTCTGGTGGATATCGGAGTTACAAAGGCGCAAAGGCTATTGATGGCGATACGTTTCGCTATGGGGGTATGCGCTATCGTATACAGCAATATAACGCGCCTGAAATTGGTCAGCCAGGCTCACGGTCAGCGACTCGCTCTCTCCAAAACAAAATCGATTCCGGAAGTCATAAGTGGAAGCCAGTCACAAAAGACGCTTATGGACGGACAATCGTTCGGGAGAGGCCGGCTCCATAAATTTTTAGCGCCCAACAAGCCGCTCAAGAGGGACGCGGCATAAAGCCGCCGCGCCCCTTAGCTTGGCCGTTGGACAACTTAAGAATGAAAAGGACTGAATTGGAGTTGACAAGATAATGAAAGGTATTATGCGTTATGGGCTCATCGCAGTGTTTGCACTGCTTCTGAACTATGGAGTATGCCCTGTTATATGGGCACAATCCCTGAAGTCCCCCTCTCTTTCGGAGATAGTTTTGATTGGTCTACGACCGGTAAAGGAATTAGACCCGGCAAACTGCCCAAAAGCTGAACAATCGTGCGTTCGGAAATACCTTGGCACCATTGCTCCAGACTCGATTCTCTGGGACTTTGATGTACCGTCTTCTCCGGATAAAAAAATAGGGACAGACCCCTATTTTTTCCTATGGTTCTATGGACGAAAAATAGGGACAGACCCCTATTTTTATGATACAGGAGAACGGTTTGCATGCAATGTCCTTGCAAGGTAAAGAAGTAATGCATAACAAGTCGCTGCACCTGACCGCTATTCCGCTATCGCTCCATAGCGGCAGGTGAGCTCGGTCGTTAGCCGCTAAAGAGAGAGCAAAGCATGTCAAGAATCCTGATCCTTGGTGGCACAGGTTATACTGGTAGATTGATTGCACAGCATCTGGTAGAGCACTCGAAAGCGGATGTCACTATTGCAGCGCGGCACCTGGACAGAGCACAAGCACTTGCCGATAGGCTAAACCAGCAATATTCTGACCATCGTGTCAAAGCAGTCTACGCTGATGCGTCGCAAACTGATTCGCTGCGCCGGGCGTTTGCAGATCAGACGATGATTGTGGTCGCCGCACCCACCACCGCGTACGCCGAAAACGTCGTCCGAACCTCTCTGGAAATGGGTTTGGAATATCTGGACGTACAGCTCAGCGCTCGAAAATTCGCTTTGCTGCAATCCTTGACTGATGAAATCGAACGCGCTGGTCGCTGTTTTATCACAGAAGCTGGTTTCCACCCTGGTTTGCCATCCGCGTTGGTGCGCTATGCCGCTGCCCATTTGGATAGCATTGAGAGCGCTATCACCCTGGGTTATCTGAACATGGGTAAGGACTTGCCGTACTCAGAATCGGTAGATGAGTTAATCGAGAGTTTCAAGGAATACGATGGCAGGGTCTTCAAGAACGGCCAGTGGACAAAACCCAAATCATTCGAAATGCGCGTCTGCGATTTCGGCGGCGATATAAGGCGCAAGCGGTGCTACTCGATGTTCTTCGAGGAGTTGCATCCCTTGCCCTCCATGTTCCCTTCACTGCGCGAAACCGGCTTTTACATCTCCGAAATGCACTGGATATTGGATTGGGTGGTGATGCCAATCACCTGGGCCTGGCTCAAGGTGGCACCAAAGGCCACCCGTCCCATCGGCCGATTTTTGTGGTGGGGGATGCGCACCTTTCACAAGCCGCCCTACCGTGTAGAATTCCAGGTTCAGGCTGTTGGCTTCAAAGGTGGATGCCGCGTTGCCTTCCAGGCAAGCGTTGCACACCCCGACGGCTATGAACTGACAGCCATCCCCGTCGTCGCGACCTTACTGCAGTATCTGGATGGTTCTGCTAGAAAGACTGGACTTTGGATGATGGGACATCTGATTGACCCGCTTCGTCTTATGAAGGATATGGAGAAGATGGGCGTAGTGTGTTCTACCAGGATTCAAACAGGAGAAGCACAGTGTTTTTAAAACACTAGGCGGCTAACCCCTCGCTGCAGCCCACTGCTCCCTCGGCGACTTCGCCGCCTCGGTCGCAGCGGCTGAGCTCGATGCCGTTAGCCCTTCTATACATGAATATGGAATAAGAATGAAATCACAGGTGAAATCGAAGCAGCGCGTTACGGATTATGGCGAGGTGTTGACGCCGCAGCACATCGTCAATGCCATGCTCGATCTAGTCAAGCAAGAGACTGAGCGCTTTGATTCGCGCTTTCTTGAGCCTGCCTGCGGGACGGGCAATTTTCTCATCGAGGTTTTGGCAAGGAAACTGCGCGTGGTGGAATCGCGGTATGCCAGGAGCCAACTGGAATACGAACGCTACGCGATCCTTGCCGTTTCGTCCATATACGGGATCGACATTCTGGAAGATAACGTCGAGGAATGCCGTAAGCGTCTTTTTGAGGTGTTTGATGCGGCGTACGCCCGGCTTTTCGATGCAAGGGCAAAAGAAAAGTGCCGGGAAGCGGTGCGCTATATTCTCAGGCAAAATATCGTGCATGGAGATGCCCTTTCCCTAAAAACCGTGGGCGAAAATCCTCAACCGATCGTTTTTCCCCAATGGTCGCTGGTCAATGGCAGCATGCTGAAACGGCGCGACTTCGCCTTTCAAGAATTGCTCCAGTCTACAGATGAAACGGGACCTTTGCCGTTTGACAGGAAGCAAAGATTTCGGTCGGATATCGGAGAAACGGTGTTCATTCCGGAGCCGGTTAAAGAATACCCGCCGATACATTTTCTGGAGGTGGCCCATGCCTACGGTGACTAATTACAACCCCGATGTCCTCTCCTGCCTGGCCAATCTCTCGAGCGACGAGGTGTTCACCCCGCCGGATCTCGCCAATCGGATGTTGGACTTGCTGCCGGCCAAGCTATGGCGCAACCCCAAGGCGCGCTTTCTCGATCCGGCCTGTAAGTCGGGCGTGTTCCTGCGCGAGATCGCCAAACGGCTCGATAAAGGTTTGGAAACGAAAATCCCCGACCGGCAGGAGCGCATCAATCACATCATGAAAAACCAGCTCTTCGGCATCGCCATCACGGAACTGACCGGGCTGATGTCGCGGCGCTCGCTCTACTGCTCCAAGACCGCCAACGGCAAGTATTCAGTCTGCACCGCCTTCGACAACCCAGAGGGAAATATTCACTTTCGGCGCATTGAACACACCTGGAAAGACGGCCGCTGTGTGTTTTGCGGCGCCAATGAAGCCAACTATGCCCGCGGCGAGGAACTGGAAACCCACGCCTATGAGTTCATTCACACCGAAAACCCGGAGGAGGTTTTTGATATGAAATTCGATGTCATTATCGGCAATCCGCCGTATCAGTTGAGCGACGGAGGCTTTGGCAGAAGCGCCACACCGATTTACAACAAGTTTGTTCATCAAGCCAAAAAACTGAACCCCCGCTATCTGGTGATGATTATTCCCTCACGCTGGTTTGCTGGAGGAAAAGGTCTCGATGCTTTCAGAGCCGAGATGCTTAACGATGATCGCATTCGCAAACTAGTGGATTTTGAGGACGCTTCTGAGGTCTTTCCGGGCGTAGATATTGCTGGCGGGGTCTGTTATTTCCTCTGGGAGCGCGATTCGCGTGGGCCTTGCGAAGTGACCAATGTGCATAAGGGTGAAAAAATTGTTTCGGTCAGAAACCTCAATGAATTCCCAACCTTTATCCGCCATAGTCAGGCCGTGTCCATCATCCGAAAGGTGCTCGCCAAGAAAGAAAGGAGTATGAGCGAACAGGTATCAAGCAGAAAACCATTTGGATTACCAACAAATGCTCGACCCCAGAAATCAGGCGACCTTATTTTGCGCTGGCAAAATGGCGAAGGGCCTTACCGAAAACAGGATATTAAAGTCGGCGTTGAGATGATAAACAAGTGGAAGGTGATTACTTCTTATGTGGGGTACGATCACGCCGGGAATCCAGGGCCAGATGGCAGGAGAAGGGTTTTTTCCAAAATTGACATACTGGCACCAGGAACGATTTGCACAGAAACGTACTTAGTGGTTGGGGCTTACGATTCTAAAAAGCAGGCGGAAAATTTGGTGGCATACATGAAGACGCGATTGTTACGTTTTCTTGTATCGCAGTTCATGTATTCTCACCACATCACAAAAGATGCCTACGCATTCGTCCCCATCCTCGACATGAACACCGAATGGACCGATGAAAAGCTCTACAAGCGCTATGGGCTTACGGAGGACGAGATCGCCTTCATTGAGTCGAAAATCCGCCCCATGGAGGAGACCAATGAGTAGCAATGTTTCTCCATCCATCAGCCTATGTTGACCATGGGAGACTTATCATGACATTTCTTGAATTAGCAGAGCGGATACTTCGTGAAGAGCGGCGTCCGTTAACTGCTGAGGAAATCTGGCGCATAGCACAAGAAAAAAATTATGCTGATAGGCTTGGCTCAAAGGGTAAGACACCATGGAACTCTATCGGGGCGCAATTATACATCGACATTAGGGATAATCCCAAATCCAAGTTCATCATATCAGGGCGAAGGCCTACCCGCTTTGCGTTGAAGGAATTTGCGGATGTACCGGTACCATCCAGCGATGAACCAACAGTTCCTACTAAAGCCGATTATAGAGAAAGAGACCTTCATCCATTTCTGACCTATTTCACGTATACGTACCAAGGAATCTACACCAAAACGATTTACCATGAGAATTCATCTAAAGACCGCTATGCCCAATGGCTGCATCCAGACATGGTAGGTGTGTATTTCCCTTTGGATACCTGGAAATCGGAGGTACTGGAAATTGCGAGGGAAGTTGGAAACCAGGTCCTGAGGTTGTATTCCTACGAGCTAAAACGAGAACTTACCTTTAACAACCTGCGCGAGGCCTTTTTCCAGGCAGTATCTAACTCATCCTGGGCACATCAAGGATATTTGGTTGCAGCAGAGGTTGCGCAAGATGAAGATTTTATAGAGGAACTAAAGCGACTCTCAACTTCTTTTGGAATAGGCGTAATCAAGCTCGATATTCACAATCCGGATGACTCGGAAATTCTAATTCCGGCAAAAGAAAGAGAGTTTCTGGATATAAACACGATCAATCGGCTTGCAGAAATAAATAGCGATTTCCTCAAGTTTCTCAAAGGAATTAAAATCGATCTTTCCAGCCGAGAAATACGCAAAGAGCGTTATGATCCAGTTTTGAGCAGCGAAGATCTGATACGTTCAATAAGTAATATGGGAGCCCGCCGATGACTAACGATCTTCCCGCGCCGCACTACCAGGAGCTTAAAGCGCACATCGGCAAATTGCTGCATGAGGGGCGGGTGCAGGCAGGCCGGGCGGTCAACACGATTCTGGTGCAGACCTACTGGCAGATCGGGCGGCATATCGTGGAGTTCGAGCAAAAAGGCAACATCAAGGCCGAATACGGCAGCGAGCTGCTCGACCGTTTGTCCAGAGACCTCACGGCGGAGTTCGGCAAGGGCTTCAGCCGGTCAAACCTGGTGTACATCCGCAAGTTTTATCTTGCCTTCCCAAAAAGTGAGACACTGTCTCACCAATTGACCTGGAGCCACTACTTTGAAATCCTCAAGGCTGATAACGATCTTGAAATCAGCTTCTATGTCAAGCAATGCGAGAAGGAAAACTGGAGCGTGCGGGAACTGAAGCGGCAGATGAAGAGCATGCTCTTTCACCGGCTGGCGCTGAGCAAGGATAAGGCGGGTGTGCTTGAGATTGCAGAAAAGGGCAGCGAGGTGCAGAAACCCGCAGACCTGCTCAAAGACCCCTATGTGTTCGAGTTTCTCGGCATTCATCAGAAACAGCAGTACCTGGAAGGCGAATTGGAGCAACGGCTCATTCGAAACTTGGAGTTATTCCTTTTGGAACTCGGCAAGGGCTTCGCCTTCGTGGGCAGGCAGTACAAGATAACGCTGGCTAATAGGCATTTCTATGTGGACCTGGTGTTTTACCACCGTATTCTGAAATGCTTTGTGCTTATAGACCTCAAGCGCGGCGAGATTGATCATACTGACATTGGGCAGATGAACATGTACCTGAATTATTTTGCCAGAGAAGAAAATGTTGATGGCGATAACCCACCCATCGGCACCGTGCTGGGCGCTTACAAAGATCATATCATGGTAGAGTATGCAACGCAAAACATCATCAACCAGCTATTTGTGAGCAAATATCAGCTGTATCTGCCCGATAAAAAGCAGTTGCAAGAAGAACTGGAGAGGCTTTTAAACGATGGCTAATCAAAAATTTTTTCCGCAGAGGCCCAAGGTCGAACCAAAAATCTACGCCTACGAGGAGACCAACCCGCAATACGCGGGCTTGCTCAAGATCGGCTACACCACCAAAAGCGTGCAGGAGCGGGTGGCGCAGCAGCATCCCACCCTGCGGCTGGGCGGAAAGCCGCCGTATCGCATCGTGCTCGAAGAGCCGGCCCTCCGCAACGACGGCACAAGCTTCACCGACCACGATGTGCATCGCATGCTGCGTATCAACGGTATCCGCAAAGAAGACGGCGAGTGGTTCCGCTGCACGGTCGAACAGGTCAAGGCGGCCATCAATGCCGTGCGAGCTGGGCAACTCATCGAAGAGCAGCGTTCCCTCAACTTCAAGATGCGTCCGGAGCAGGAAGCGGCAGTGGAAAAGACCATGGCTTATTTCAAGGAGTACCGTCGAGAAAACGACAAGCCGCCCCATTTTCTCTGGAACTGCAAGATGCGCTTCGGCAAGACCTTCGCCGCCTATCAACTGGCCAAACGCATGGGCTGGAAAAAGGTGCTGGTGCTCACCTTCAAGCCCGCTGTCCAGAGCGCCTGGGAAGAGGATTTGCGTTGCCATGTGGATTTCCAGGGCTGGCAGTTTATCAAGCCCGGCGGACTGACCTACGAGCAGGCGGATAAAAGCAAGCCCATCGTCTGCTTCGGCTCGTTTCAGGACTACCTCGGCCGCAACCCCAGCACGGGCGGCATCAAAACCAAGAACGAGTGGGTGCACGCTACCAACTGGGACTGCGTGATTTTCGACGAATACCATTACGGCGCCTGGCGGGAGAAGGCCAAAGACCTGTTCGAAGCAGAGGACGAACGGGAACGAAAAGCGGCCGAGGGTGAAGATATTGACTACTTTGACGAAGACATTCTTCCCATCACCTCAGACCACTACCTTTACCTTTCCGGCACGCCGTTCCGCGCCATCGCAAGCGGGGAGTTCATCGAAGAGCAGATCTACAACTGGACTTATTCCGACGAACAGAAAGCTAAGGCGGAGTGGGACGATAGCAAAGGCCCCAACCCCTATGCCGCATTGCCGCGCATGGTGCTCATGACCTATCAATTGCCGGATGCCATCCGGGAAGTGGCTATGCAGGGAGAATTCAACGAGTTCGACGTGAATGTGTTCTTTTCGGCAGAGGGAGTGGGCGACAAGGCGCGGTTCAAATATGAAGACGAGGTGCAGAAATGGCTCGATCTCATCCGCGGGGCATACTTTCCTACGAGTCTGGATAACCTCAGGCTGGGCGCGCAAAAGCCGCCGCTTCCCTATTCGGATGTCCGGCTTCTGAATGTGCTCTCGCACACCCTATGGTTTCTGCCGAGCGTCGCCTCCTGTTATGCCATGCGGAATCTCCTGGCAAAGCGACAGAACAGGTTCTACCACGATTACAAGGTCATTGTGGCCGCTGGCGCCGCAGCGGGCATTGGAGTCAATGCCCTACCACCGGTGCTGGAAGCGATGGGAGATCCCCTCCAAACGAAAACCATCACCCTGACCTGTGGAAAACTGACTACCGGCGTCACGGTTCGGCCCTGGACGGGTATCTTCATGCTGCGTAATTCATCCAGTCCAGAAACCTACTTCCAGGCCGCCTTCCGCGTGCAGAATCCATGGACCATCAAGAATCCCGACGGGACATCACCCAACGAGGAGCTGATACTCAAAGAAGAGTGTTATGTGTTCGACTTTGCGCCGGACCGTGCCCTCCAGCAGATTGCCGACTACAGTTGCCGCCTGAATGTCAACGAGGACGACCCGGAAAAGAAGGTGGAGGAGTTTATTCATTTTCTACCGGTTTTGGCCTATGACGGCAGTTCCATGAGGCAGATTGATGCTGCCGGCGTTCTGGAAATGGCCATGAGCGGCACCACCGCAACACTTTTGGCACGCCGCTGGGAGAGTGCTCTTTTGGTAAATGTGGACAATGACACCCTGCGGCGGCTGATGAACAATGAACAGGCTATGAATGCTCTGATGAGCATTGAAGGATTCAGGAATCTGAATCAGGATATCGAGACCATTATCAACAAGTCCGAGGCCGTGAAAAAGCTGAAAAAAGAGGCCAACGATAAAGAGCTTTCCGTAAAAGAAAAACGCGAGTTGACCGAAGAGGAAAAGGAATTCAAAAGCAAGCGGAAACAAATCCAGGAAAAGCTCATCAAGTTTGCCACGCGCATCCCCATTTTTATGTATCTGACCGACTATAGGGAAAAAACGCTTAGAGATGTGATCACGCAGTTGGAGCCTGGCTTATTCAAGAAAGTAACGGGGCTGACGGTGAAAGATTTTGAACTCCTCATCAGCCTCGGCGTCTTCAACAGTGCGCTGATGAACGATGCAGTATACAAGTTCAAGAGATACGAAGACCCAAGTTTGGTTTACATAGGCATTAACCGTCACGAAGAGGAATATATCGGACTTTACGATACGGTTCTGCGCCGTGCGGAATACGAGGCGGCATTTGTGAATGAGGAGAAATAGTTTGTAACCGGCTCAAGAACGGGGAAAAATAGAAAAATAGGGACAGACCCCTATTGGGAAAAATAGGGACAGACCCCTATTTTTTAGACCCATTTCTTAATTTATAATAC
>ERZ795060.1128-NODE-1128-length-32542-cov-62.420384_pt1 | contig 32542 bp, 34 predicted proteins | sample MGYA00375144_ERZ795060 | MGnify/ENA primary metagenome ERZ795060 (study PRJEB30189, sample SAMN05720157) | activated sludge metagenome | isolation source: anaerobic digester from wastewater treatment plant | place: Japan | collected 2015-05-15 ...
GATTGCTGCTAAAAAAGACAACAAAAACTATAATGTTATAGGGGTGAGGGAATGAACTTTCCAGAATTGGATATATATGCAGCAAATACACTTCCAAAGGAGGAATTTGCCGTCCAGGGCCACAGGGCATGTCAGGGCTGTGCAGAGATACTCGGGCTCAGGATTGCCTTAAAGGCATTAGGGAGAAACACTATTATTGTCATGGCCACAGGCTGTATGGAGATTATATCTACGCCCCTGCCCATCACAGATTGGAGGCTTCCCTGGATACACGTTGCCTTTGAAAATGCAGCAGCAGTGGCATCGGGGGTGGAATCTGCCCTTAAAATACTTGTTGATAAAGGGAGGATACCAAAGAAAGACATCCATGTCATAGCTGTGGCAGGTGATGGAGGCACAAGTGATATAGGACTCCAGGCACTCTCAGGGGCACTGGAGAGGGGACACAAGTTCACCTATATCTGTCTCGATAATGAGGCATACATGAATACAGGTATACAGCGGTCTTCCTCTACACCATATGGTGCCATGACAACAACGAGCCCCCCAGGGAAAAAGAGTATTGGTCAGTCCACATGGAAGAAGAACATGCCAAAGATAGCAGCAGCCCATAACATCCCCTATGTAGCCACAGCATGTCCTTCATACCCCTTTGACCTCTTTGCAAAGATCAAAAAAGCAAGGACAGTAAACGGTCCATCATATATACATATGCTCTCTGTATGCCCTACAGGGTGGAGGATACCAACGGATGCATCCATCAAATACGGCAGACTTGCCGTAGAAACAGGGATCTTTCCTCTCTATGAGATAGAAAACGGGAAATACAGACTTACCTTTAATCCAGAGCCTTTAAAACAGGTTATAGATTATCTCTCAGGTCAGGGTAGATTTAGGCATCTTACTGTAAAGACAATAGCTACTATACAGGAACATGTAAAGCTGGATTGGAAGAGACTCAAATATATGTGCGGAATCAAGTAAAATAAAGACCAAAGACTAAAAAGATACTTGAAAGATTTTTTAAATTTAAACTGTTAAGAGGGGGAAGGCATGGAGGTAGACACAGCTAAAATAGATAGTATAATTGAAAAATATAACAGGGACAGGTCATATATGCTTGCCATGTTTCAAGATGTCCAGCGTCTATACCGTTACCTGCCAAAAGAAGCCATAAGCTATATATGCAAACAGCTCGATATCCCTTTCAGCAAGGGTTACGAGATGGCAACCTTCTATAAGGCCCTTTCATTGAAGCCAAGGGGAAGACATACTATCCATGTATGTCTCGGCACTGCCTGCCACCTAAGGGGTGGTCCAAATATCCTTGAGACATTTGAACGAGAGCTACATATAAAAACTGGTGAGACAACGGAAGATGGGAGGTTTTCCATAGAGACTGTCAACTGCCTTGGTGCATGTGCCCTCGCACCCCTTGTAAGGGTAGATGAGCATGACTTTGGAAAAACAACACAGGCAGTGGTAAAAAAGATAATCAATGAATTTACAGATGGGGTTAAGTCATGAATATATCTCTTGAGCAACTCGACAGCATTACAGCAAGGTATACTGAAAAGATGGCCGGATATGGCAAGGTAGTGAGGATATGCTGCGGGACAGGGTGTGTGTCATCAGGGGCACTAAATGTCTATGAAGGCCTCAAAAAAGCATTAATAGAAAAGGGCCTATCTGATAGTGTACTTGTAAAGCAGACAGGCTGTCATGGACTCTGTGAGAGGGGTCCGATAGTTGTCCTTGGTGAGGAAGAGATACTTTATCAGAGTGTTGGAAAGAGGAATATAGAAGACGATATATCTGCACTTCTAAATACAATCACAGATGATACGATAGTAGAGAGGATGTTATATCAAGGGGAAGACAAGACAAAGAGATATATCTCACCAAAGGATATACCCTTTTATGCAGGGCAGAACAGAATAGTCCTTTCATTAAACGGCATTATCGATGCCGAGGATATAGAGGAATATATATCGCAGGGCGGCTACAGAGCCCTTTATAAGGCCCTTCTTATGGAGCCTGAAGAGATAATAGACTGGATTGAGAAATCAGGACTGAGGGGCAGAGGTGGAGGCGGTTTTCCCACAGGCACAAAATGGCGTTCCTGCAGGGCTGCCCATGGTGATGTGAAGTATGTTGTGGCCAATGGGGATGAAGGTGACCCAGGTGCATTCATGGACAGGTCTCTGATGGAGGGCAATCCCCACGGTGTTATAGAGGGAATGATTATCGGCGGATATGCCATAGGTTCAAATCAGGGGTTTATCTATGTAAGGGATGAATACCCCCTTGCTGTAAGCAGGCTACTTAAGGCCATAGAAGGTGCAAAGGAATATGGTCTACTCGGTAAGAATATATTTGATTCTGGTTTCGATTTCGATATCAAGGTCTTTAGAGGAGGTGGCGCATTTGTATGCGGTGAATCCACTGCCCTTATGTCATCCATAGAGGGCAAATCAGGTGAACCAAGGGCAAAATATATCCATACAGTAGAAAAGGGGATATGGGAGAGGCCAACCAATCTGAATAATGTAGAGACGTGGGCATGCGTCCCCCATATTATAAATAAAGGATGGGAGTGGTTCGCCTCCATAGGCACATCCCACAGTAAAGGCACCAAGGTATTTTCTCTCGTGGGAAAGGTAAAGAATACCGGGCTTATAGAGGTCCCCATGGGCATAACATTAAGGGAGATTATCTATGATTTAGGCGGTGGTATTCAGGGAGACAAGCAATTTAAGGCTGTCCAGACAGGAGGTCCATCCGGCGGCTGCATACCTGAGGCCTATCTTGAGATGCCTGTAGATTTTGATTCCTTGACAAAACTGGGCTCTATGATGGGTTCAGGGGGCATGATTGTCATGGATGAGAGAAACTGTATGGTGGATGTAGCCAGATATTTTTTGAAATTCCTTGTAGAGGAATCCTGTGGTAAATGCACCCCTTGCAGGGAGGGTGTAAGGAGGATGTATGAGATTGTAGACCGGATATGCCACGGTGAAGGGAAAAAAGGAGACATACAGCACCTTGAGGAGCTTGCCCATGCAGTAAGCTTAAGCTCTCTGTGCGGTCTAGGTCAGAGTGCACCTAATCCTGTTTTGTCTACCATAAAGTATTTCAGGGATGAATATACCCTACATATAGAGGAAAAAAAGTGTCCAGCAGGGGTTTGCAAGGCCTTGATACGATTCAGTATACTCCCTGATAAGTGCACAGGCTGCATGAGGTGCAAAGCAGAATGCCCTGTCCAGTGTATAAAAGGGGAGAAAAAAGAGGTCCATGAAATTGATTCAGATAGATGTATAAAGTGTGGGACATGCTATGATGTATGCCGTTTTGATGCGGTAATAATTGAATAGGAGAAAGAGATGAAGGAATTTAAGATAAACGGCAGAAAGGTCCAGGCAGAAAAAGGGGAGACAGTCCTTGAGGTGGCGAGAAGAGAAGGCTTTGATATACCAACCCTGTGTTATCATGAAAAGCTTGGCTCAGATGGCAGGTGCCGCCTCTGTATAGTTGAGGTCCAGAGGGGTAACAGGAGACGCTTCGTAACCTCCTGTCTCTATCCTGTTGAAAATGGCATAGATGTCTATACAGATTCAAAGGATGTTATACTGATAAGAAAGACTATATTGGAGCTACTTTTAGCCCGTTGTCCCTCATCAGATATTGTTCAACATTTAGCATCAGAATATGGGGTCCATGATGTCCGATATACAAAGGATGTTGATAAGGGTAAATGCATACTATGCGGTCAGTGTATAAGGACATGCGAATCCATTGTAGGTGTATCAGCCCTTTGTATGAGCGGAAAAGGGCCTGCAAAAAAGGTTACCACACCCTTTGATGAGCCTTCGGAGGTCTGCATAGGATGTGGTGCATGCGCTGTTGTCTGTCCCACAGGACATATCTATATCGAAGACAGAGGCGGCTACAGGACCATATGGAGAAAGAAATTCGAACTGGCAAGGTGTCCCCAGTGTAACAGATTACATGCGCCTATTGAACAACTTGAATTTATATCAAAGAAGACAGGAGTAGACATAGATGAACTCCTTATATGTCAGAACTGTAAGTAAATATTTGTCAAATGATGTTAAATCGATAAAAAATGGATTAAAAATTATAAAATTGTATTGCAAACCTAAATGAAAGTTGTATAATAGATTTGTAAGTAGAGAATTTCTAAATCTTTAGAGGCAGAGATGAAAAAAAAGAAAGATCCTATTGGCAAATCCCTCAAAGAGATTATAACAGATGTAAACGAGCTCCCTTTTTTGAAAAAAAACATTAATAATAAAATGCAACCAACTATTAATACAGAGGAAAAAGAGTTTTTTGCTGTAGAATACAAAAAACCAGATGAAGAAAAAATTATTGATGACTTAACAATCGAGGATAATGCGGATGAGTCATTATATCCTTTTAATCTAAAGACAATAGGCTCAATCCTCAAAAATGAAAGAGATAAAAAAGGCTTAACCATCAGAGATGTCTCAGAGATGATGAATGTTAGGAGGCCTATAATAGAGGCATTGGAGGATGCAAGATGGGATAGGCTCCCCCATGAGATATATATAAGGGGTTATATAAAAGAATATGCAGGCATCTTAAAGGCACAGGATATTATCCTCCCTTATTTAAAGAAAGAAACACAAAAAACTGAATCCAATACTTTAAAAAATATAGACAATAGCAAGAAATCAATAAGGTTTACAAAAAGAAAAGACCTTTTATCTAAGACTTTGCTTCTTTATTCTTTGATTGTTTTTTTCATAATAGGTGGTTTTTTCTTATTTACCAACAGTCAGCAAAATGCAGATAAATTAAAATTAGAAAAGGCTGTTCAGCTATCCAATAGCAATATGGAGAATACTGAAAAGCAACCAACCCCTGTCTTGACCAACAATAAAAAACTCCTAATAAGCTGCCATGAAAGGACATGGGTAAGCATTATAATGGATGGAAATGAAAAGAAAGAGGTAATGCTTAACCCGGGCGAGGTAATAATCTTAAATGCAAAAGAAAGATTTGACATTCTTGTTGGTAATGCCGGTGGGATCAAGTTTATTTTAAACGGTAAGGATGTAGATTTTTCTGGCATGAGCGGACAGGTAAAGAGGATTACCCTTTAATACCTCCCAAAAATCCTACAAACAAATGTCTATATTCTAATGAATACAAATGGTTATTAATATGGGTCTGTGGATGTATCCCATAGTTTAAGACCCCTATCAAAGTTACCAATATTTAGATGCCTATAAGCCCTTTCAGTAACCTTTCTACCTTGGGATGTCCTTATAATAAAACCCGTTTTCAGAAGATACGGCTCAACAACCTCTATGAGGACATCACTTTCAAGCTGCAATGTTGCAGAAAGGGCCTCTATACCTACAGGCCCTCCCTTGTAGTTGAATATTATAGTCTTTAAAAACCTCCTGTCTATATCCCCTAATCCAAGTTCATCTATCCCCTCTAAGTTCAGGGCGTCTATGGCTACATTTTTAGTGATTAACCCATCTGCTTTGACCTGGGCATAATCCCTTACCCTTTTTAATAGCCTGTTTGCCACCCTTGGTGTACCCCTTGCCCTTTTGGCAATCTCATGGGCACCATCATCGTCTATTGAGACATTTATAATCCTGGCAGACCTCTTTATTATTCTGGCGAGGTCTTTTTCATTATAGAAATCAAGGTCTCTTGTTATGCCAAAGCGTTCTCTCAACGGAGAGGATAAAAGTCCTGCCCTTGTTGTGGCGCCTATGAGGGTAAACTGCTCAAGTCTGTATCTATGGGTTCTGGCATGGACACCTTTGTCAAAGATAAAATCAACGGCAAAGTCCTCCATGGCAGGGTAGAGGAACTCTTCTACTATCTTTGGTATCCTGTGTATCTCATCAATAAAGAATATATCTCCTCTCTCCATGTGGGTTAATAACCCTATTAAATCTCCACCTTTTTCCAGGGCAGGGCCTGAAGATGTTATTATCTTTGTGCCCATCTCATTGGCTATAATATGGGCGAGGGTGGTTTTGCCAAGCCCGGGTGGACCATTAAAAAGGATATGTTCAAGGGGCTCTTTTCTTTTAAGGGCTGCATCTATGGCAATCTTCAAAGTCTCTACAACCCTATCCTGACCTATATATTCTTTTAATGTTAGGGGCCTGAGGCTTGACATTTCTTTTTTTTCTTCCTCACCATTATCATTTAAAAGGTGGTCCTTTCTTAATTTGGCATCGTATTCTTTTTTTATCACTGTCTCTGCCCCCTGTATACCTCTTCAAAAAGCTCCTCTGAAGACCTTATATTAGGATTCCTCTCCATTGCATCTGCAATCATCTTCCTTGCCTCCTGGACCTTGTGTCCCAATTGATTCACAAGGACATCCTCTACCTCTTTTCTAAAGTCAATGGAAATCCTTGCGGGCTCTTCTGTCTCAGGGAGCAAGGCATATCTTGCTACTCGGCCTTTAAGGGTTGCCACTATCTTCTCTGCCTTTCTCTCACCTATACCTTTTAGTTGTCTCAAACCCTTTATATCCTTATCCTCTATGTAGCGGGCAATGTCTCTTATAGGTATTGTTATGGCCTTTATGGCAGCAGATGGCCCTATATCCTCCACAGAAATAAAAAGCTCAAAAAAATCCTTTTCCAGTTCGTTTTTAAAACCCACAAGGACGGGCTTTGGCTGTCTCTCTGTCTGGATGAATGAGATATAGAGAGACAGAGTATCGTCTTGATTTGATGTCCTTTTTAGCTCTTCAAGGAGATATGCAGGTATCAATATATCGTATCCAATACCATTTACCAAAAGGGTAATGCGGTCTTCATAGAATTTTTTTATCCTGCCCTGAAGGAACGAAATCAATTTATCTCCCCCTTATCTATCCTGTAGAATGCTGTTAATGCTACTGCAAGGGCATCAGCAGCGTGGAAAGACTCTATTCTATTGATGTTAAGGGAGTGCTGTATCATCTTCTTTATCTGACGTTTATCTGCATTGCCATAGCCTATCAAGGCATTTTTTATCTCCTTGGGTGTTACCTCTACGAGCTTGATATTATTGGTGGATACAATGAGGTATATAATCCCAAGGACACTGCCCAACAATATGCCTGCCCTTGGATAACGGACAAGTGAAAATACATTCTCTACTGCAATAATATCAGGCACAGTCTCTTTGATAAGGCTTATGACATCTCCATAAATCTGCAGCAGCCTTACAGAGATATGGTCTTTTTTATAGGTTTTGATGTATCCGCATTTAAGAAGGGTAGGGTGGTTATCATTGAATCTTATTAATCCAAAGCCAGTGCTTGCAAGACCGGGGTCTAATCCAAGGATAATCATCCATGCTCACTTGCCAGCAGCGATTCTCTCCATTTCTTCAGAGGATATATCGAAATTAGCATAGACCTTCTGGACATCATCAGAGTCTTCAAGGGCCTCCATAAGTTTTAACATAGTCTCAGCATTTTTTCCCTCAAGTTTTACAGATGTCTGGGGTATCATGCTAATCTCTGAGACCATATACTGCAACCCTTTTGAATCAAATACCTTTTTTACCTTTTCAAAATCTGCAGGGTCTGTTATTACCTCTATTACATTCTCATCTGATGTTACGTCCTCTGCGCCTGCCTCAAGGGCAATCTCCATTATCTCATCTTCATTCACTGCCTTTTTGTCAAAGGATATATAGCCTTTTTTATTAAAGAGCCATGACACGCATCCTGCCTCTCCCATATTTCCATTCATACGGGATAATATATGGCGTATCTCTGCAGTTGTTCTTTTTTTATTGTCTGTCAGGACCTCCACAAGTATGGCAACACCGCCTGGACCATAGCCTTCATATGTATATTCTTCATAGCTTTCACCTTCTATGGCCCCTATCCCCTTTTTAATAGCCCTGTCTATGTTGTCTTTGGGCATATTTTCTGACTTTGCCTGGGCAATAGCGAGCCTCAACCTTGCATTTGATTCTGGATTACCTCCACCTAAACGGGCAGCGGTTGTTATCTCTTTAATGAGCTTTGTAAATATCTTGCCTCTTTTTGCGTCTGCTGCACCTTTTTTGTGTTTTATGGAACTCCATTTACTATGTCCTGACATTAGGCCCCCTGATATTAGAAATGGTGGGCAGTATAGGATTCGAACCTACGACCTCTGGTATGTGAGACCAGCGCTCTAACCATCTGAGCTAACCGCCCTTATTGTTATTTTTATTATATCAGGATAAAAAAGTCAATAATATATAAGACCTTTGCAAGAAACTGCAAGAATATTGAAATTCATCTAAAATTTACTAAATCCATTCCATCCCCATTTTTTATTGACAAATCGTTCAATCAAAATTTACTATAACCAAAATCAGGGACCAAAATCAGGGAGGTGTGAGAAATGGAATTAAAAAAATGGCATAGTGAGAAGATAATTTTTCGAACAATCAAGGCGTTGGAGTCCAATTTTTTTAAGGCCGAATTCTTTTCAAACAGAGATAGCCTCTTAACGCAAATCTTAAAAGACATAAAACCAGGGGAAAAAATTGGTTTCGGGGGGTCTGTAACTATCAGGGAACTCGGTATTGTTGAAAGGTTAAAAGAACAAGATGCTATAGCCCTTGACCATTGGAAAGAGGGGTTAGAGCCTCATGAGATAGCAGAGATAAGGATGGCACAGCTTACTTCAGACCTATTCCTCACCAGCGCCAATGCAATAACAGAAAACGGGGAGATTGTGAATATAGATGGAATTGGGAATAGGGTAAATGCCATGACCTTCGGCCCAAAAAAGGTTATTATTGTGGCAGGGATAAATAAGATAGTTCCGGACATTGAAGCGGCTATTGACAGGATAAAAAGGGTTGCTGCGCCTATGAATGCAAAGAGGTTAAATCTGCCTCTACCATGCGCAGAAACAGGTCATTGTCATGATTGCAATTCAGATAAAAGGATATGTCGGATAATATCCATACTTGTTAAAAAGCCATCTCAGACTGATATATCCGTATATCTTATAAACGAAGAATTGGGTTACTAAAGAAAGGGGGTTCTATGAAGATCAAAAGGGCAATAATAAGTGTTTCTAATAAGGGAGGTCTTTCAGAGTTTGCTCATTTTCTCAAGGGTCAGGGCGTTGAGATACTCTCAACAGGCGGGACAAAAAAATACCTCGATTCTATAGGTGTTAACCCTATTGAGATAAGCAGTTATACAGGTTTTCCAGAGATTATGGACGGCAGGGTAAAGACACTGCATCCAAAGGTCCATGGCGGTATACTAAATCTGAGGGATAATAAAGAACATCAGAAGGCAATGGAGGAACACGATATAAAACATATAGATATGATTGTTGTTAATCTATATCCTTTTAAAGAGGTGGTAGAGAGGGGCTGCACATTTGCAGAGGCCATAGAGAATATAGATATAGGCGGCCCTTCCATGATCAGGGCTGCTGCAAAAAACTTTAAATATGTTACGGTAATAACAGACCCTGAGGATTATAATGAGGTAATGGATGTTATGAAGGCCAATAACGGGGAAACCACCGAACACCTCAGATTTAAGCTCGCAAAAAAGGTATTCCACTTGACCTATGACTATGATAAGGCTATATTTGATTACCTGTCCGGCGTCAGCCAATTACAGGATTATATTATAGATTGAGGTTTAGGATAATGAAGGTACTGGTAATAGGAAGCGGAGGAAGAGAACATGCCCTTGTATGGAAGCTCTCAAAATCAAGGGGCATTGATTCGATATTCTGTATACCCGGCAACGGCGGTATAGCAGATATTGCAGAGTGTATTGACAGAGATATAAATGACTTTGAAGGTCTTATCTCTTTCTCAAAAAAGGAGGGTATAGGGCTTGTAGTGGTAGGCCCTGAGAACCCCCTTGCAGAAGGTATAGTTGATGCATTCGACAAAGAGGGTATCCCAATATTTGGTCCTGTTAAAAAGGGTGCACAGATAGAGGCAAGTAAGATATTTGCCAAAAAACTAATGGACAAATATGGTGTCCCCACAGCCCCGTTTAAGACATTCCAAAGCTATGATGAGGCAGAGAGATACCTCACAACCCTGAGCCCCCCATATGTTATTAAGGCAGATGGTCTGTGCGCAGGGAAGGGTGCCTATGTTATATGGGATAAAAAGGAAGGGCACGGGGTTTTAAAAGACCTCATGATTAATCTCATCTATCAGGAATCCGGCAGCAGGGTTGTTATAGAGGAGTTTCTACCGGGTGTTGAGGCATCATATCTTTCTTTTACCGATGGTAAGACTACATTGCCCATGCTTGCATCGCAGGACCATAAACCCCTTCTGGATGATGATAAGGGGCCAAACACAGGTGGGATGGGTGCATATACTCCTATACCCTTTGTAGATGACCATATGGCTGAGATAATAAATAGAGATATTATGGATAAGACTATCCATGCCTTAAGGGATGAGGGCATTATCTATAAGGGCGTTCTTTACGGCGGGCTTATGTTAAAGGAAAATAGGCCATATGTAATAGAATTTAATGCACGCTTTGGGGACCCTGAGACACAGCCCATCCTTTTCAAGATGGAGAGTGATATACTGCCTATATTGATGGCGTGTTTAGATGGCTCATTGAATGAGGTTAATGCTATAAAGTGGAGAGAGGGCGTCTCTGTATGTGTTGTTATTGCCTCAAGGGGTTATCCCTATAAGCCTGAAAAGGGTTATGTAATAAATGGACTGGATGCATTAAAAGACAGAAAAGACATTATGGTATTCCATGCCGGGACAAAAAAAGACGGTAACAGATATATCACATCTGGCGGCAGGGTCCTTGGTGTTACGGCCATGGGCGAGACATATGCCGATGCAATAAAAAAGGCATACGATGCAGTATCATGTATAGATTTTGAGGGTATGCAATACAGAAAAGATATAGGTGCTAAGGCATTAAAGTAAAAAGAGGAGGACATATGGGTAAGACATACAATATAGCAACAATCCCTGGCGACGGCACAGGCCCAGAGGTTCTGAGAGAGGGTATAAAGGTTATAGATGCTGTATCAAAAAAGATAGGATTTACAGTTAAGTATACCTCATATGATTTAGGTGGTGAGAGGTATCTAAAGACCGGGGAGGTCCTCCCTGATTCAACCCTTGATGAATTGAGAGGTTATGATGCCATATATCTGGGTGCAATTGGCCATCCAGATGTTAAGCCCGGCATACTGGAGAAAGGGATACTTTTAAGGACAAGGTTTGAACTTGACCAATATATAAACTTGAGACCCGTTAAACTCTATGAGGGCGTTGAAACACCTCTGAGAAATAAAGGCCCAGATGATATAGATTTTGTGGTAATAAGGGAGAATACAGAAGGTCTATATACAGGAGCCGGTGGATTCTTAAAGAAGGGGACAAAGGACGAGGTAGCCATCCAGGAGTCCATCAATACAAGAAAAGGCGTTGAGAGGTGTATCCGTTTTGCCTTTGAATATACAAGGAATCGCAATAAACAGAAAAAACTGACCTTATGCGCAAAGACCAATGTCTTAACTTATGCCTCTGACCTCTGGGCAAGGACATTCTATGAGGTGGCAGAGGAGTATCCTGATGTAAAGACAGACTATGCCCATGTAGATGCAACATGCATGTGGATGGTAAAGAATCCTGAATGGTTTGATGTTATAGTTACCGATAACCTTTTTGGCGATATTATTACCGACCTCGGGGCAATAATACAAGGTGGGCTCGGGATCGCAGCAGGAGGAAATATTAACCCTGAGGGTGTATCAATGTTTGAACCTATGGGTGGTTCAGCGCCTAAATATACGGGCAAAAATGTCATAAATCCCCTTGCAGCTATTATGGCTGGTGGCATGATGCTTGACTTTCTGGGCGAAAAGACAGGCTTTATAGAGATAGAAAATGCTGTAAAAAAGGCTTTAAAAAACGACATAAAGTCCCTTGATGCAGGAAAGATGGGCTATGGCACAAAGGAGGTAGGTGACTTAATCGTAAGCTACATCAATAGATAAAAGACCTCTGTAAAACTATGCAAAGCCTTTAATAAGAAATCTAAATGGTTTAGGATATATTTTTTAATTTTTTACTTAAAGTATTTCTGTTAATACCAAGCAATTTAGAGGCTTTTGAGATATTGTTATTAGAGATTTCCATAGCGGTCTTTATAAATATTTTTTCTATGTAATTCTGAATAGTTAGGAGTATATTCTCTTTTTGATTTGTGTTTGTTGAAAGAAGGCTGATAGCTATGTCATCGAGCTTTATCTCAAAGGAATTATAAAGCCTTGTTTTGTCTACTTTGTTATTAAGGTTATTCATAAATAAAAATAGTAATGCGCTGCACTTACATATAAAATTTTTTAGATTGTCACAGGAGATATGGTATTCTAAGAAAGGTTAAGGAGTTTGTCAAGTCTTTTTAAGAAGACAATCTTAAATTTTAGTTGACAAAGAAAACCATTAAATTATATTTATAGTCTATTGTATACAGTATACAAAATTACGGATTAAAAAATATTGTTAATACCGAGTTTTTTAGGGGGGCATCAATGAAGATAGAAAAAATAGACCACATATGTTTTGCTGTTAAAGACCTGGAAGAGACTAAAAAGGTCTATAAAGAACATTTTGGGTTAGTGCCTTTTTGTGAATATGTTGCAGAGTCAGAGAAGATTAAAGTGGCAAGGTATTATATAGGTGAGGTTGCTGTTGAATTTATGGAGTCTACATCACCGGATGGTGAAGTAGCTAAATTCATTGCCAAAAGGGGGGAAGGTGCATTCCTGATATCCTATAAAGTGGATGACCTAACAAAGGCAATGAAGGAGTTGAGAGAAAAGAATGTAAAATTGATAGATGAGAAACCAAGGGAGCTATTTGGGACAAGATATGCCTTTGTCCATCATCCAAATAAGCTCCACGGGGTGCTTACAGAACTCCTTGAAGGTGATTTTGATATAAATAAGTAGTTGGTTGGTATTTTTTTAATTAAGTTAATATTAAAAGGCCAGTGTAAGTGTTATTGAGACATGGGGAATAGTTTGAAGACCATTATAAAGTTATATGAAATTATGCAAAAATAAAAAGGCCTTAAATTAAGAAAATAAAGGGAAGGAGAAAACTTATGAAGGTATTGGTAGTCGGTGGAACAGGTGGTATGGGTCAGGGGGTTGCAAGGGACCTTATAAAGCAGGCCCAGATTCAAAACGTTGTCCTCGGGGATATAAATGTTGACCCTGCAAGGGTACAGGAGAAACTCAGGGCAAGTGAAAAGATTGCTTTGAGATTGCTCGATGTTAATGACCATAATGGGCTTGTTGAGGCGATAAAAGGTGTCGATGTTGTTGTTAACTGTGCAGGCCCGTTCTACAAAACTGCTGTTGCTGTTGCTAAGGCTGCTGTTGAGGCAAGGGTAAACTATATAGATATTTGTGATGATTATGAGGCAGCAGAGATACTTTTTGCATCTGATATTGATGGAAAGGCCAGAGAGGCAGGGATCACAGTCCTTACGGGAATGGGTTCAGACCCTGGGACGAATAATGTTCTGGTTAAGTGGTATGCCAATAAACTCGATACTGTGGATGAGGTGTATCTATATTGGGTAGTAAGTATAGCAGAGCTTGCAGGCGCGGCATGGGATCATAGCCTTCATATGGTTCTCGGCAAAATCCCTCAATTTATAGATGGAAAGATAGAATATGTAGATGGTGGGAGCGGCGAGGAGACTGAGAGATTCCTTGATCCCCTTGGAGAGTGTCTTATAAGTTATGTAGGGCATCCCCAGCCACTCACTATACCAAGATATATAAGAGGTGTAAAAAAGGTAGTAATAAAAGGTGCACTTATACCACTATGGGTAGACCGTCTTATAAAAGAACAAAGGGATACAGGTTTTCTAAGCAAAGACCCCATTGAAGTGAAAGGTCAGAAGATTGTCCCATATGATTTGACTCTAAAGCTATGGGATTCCATACCAAAAGGAAGAGATAATGGCCCCCAGGCCTCAGGCCTAAAGGTTATTGTAAAAGGGACAAGGGGAGGAGACCAGGTAACATATACAGCAGATATAGTGGGAAGGATGGCCCCAGGAACCGGATTGCCTGCCTCTATTGCAGCCTTGATGTTTAGTGCCGGTGAAATAAAAGAAAAAGGCGTAGTTGCCCCGGAAGGTTGTATAAATCCAGATAAATTCCTTGCAGAATTAATAAAAAGAGGGGCAAGGATACATCAAACAGAGACTGTAAGGTCTATGTTAAAGGTTGAATAATTAAGCTTTTTAAATTAGACAATAAAGGAGGGATTTATTATGAAGGATGCACAGAGATTAAATATAACAAAGAGCCTTGCCCTTTATGAGGAGGCAAAGACCCTTGTCCCTGGTGGTGTTCTTGGTGCAAGAAAGCCAACAGATTTCATAATGGGGGAATATCCTATTTTCCTTGAATATGGTAAGGGGTGCAGGCTCATAGATGTAGACGGCAATGAATATATAGACTTTTTGTGCGGATACGGGCCAATAATACTTGGATACAGAGAGGAAGAGGTAGATGATGCAGTAATAAAACAGATAAAAGAAAAAGGGTTCTGCTTTTCATTGACCCAGCCATACCAGAATGAACTGGCAAAAAAGCTAAATAAATTAATACCTTCTGCAGAGTTAAGCATATTTCTTAAGACAGGTTCTGATGCCACAACTGCAAGTATCCGTATTGCAAGGGCTTATACAAATAAAATAAAGGTAATGCGTTGTGGATACCATGGGTGGCATGACTGGTGCGTTGAGATGAAGGGTGGTATCCCCCAGAAATATTATGAGGATGTCTTTGAATTCCATTATAATGATTTGGAATCCCTTGAAAAACTCATGGCCGTTCATGGCAATGAGACAGCCGCCATTATAATGACACCTTTTGGGCATCATCTACATCAAAAAATGCAGACCCCAAAACCAGGTTTCTTAGAGGGTGTCCGTGCACTGGCAGACAAATATGGTGCAGTTTTAATCTTCGATGAGGTCAGGACATGCTTCAGGTTGAGGATGGGTGGTGCACAAGAGCTATACGGTGTGAAGCCAGATCTTACAGTCCTTGGTAAAGGGATGGCAAATGGATATGCCATAAGTGTTGTCACTGGAAAGCATGATGTTATGATGGCAGCAGCCTCAAAACTATTTATATCATCAACCTTTTTCCCCAATAGCGATGGATATATTGCAGCATTAAAAACTATTGAAATCCTTGAGAGAGAAAAGGTTATTGAGAATATATGGGAAAAAGGAGAAAGATTCCTGGGTAAAGTTCAGAAAGTATTGGATAAATATGATACAGGGGCTGAGCTTTCCGGGGTTGCACCTATGTTTTTTATAACCTTTGAAAGGGGTGACGCTGATACAAAGCGTGCAAAACGAACTGAATTTTATACACAGATGATTAGAAGAGGTTTTTTCTTTACACCTCATCACCATGCATATATCTCTTATCGCCATACAGAGGAGGATTTGGACCTCACTGTTAAGGCAATAGATGAATCAATGGAGTGTGTTAAAGAAAAATTCGACAAATAAGATCTTTGAAAATGGCAATAATCTGGGGTGTATCGCCATTTTCTTCTAAAGACTACAAGAGGGCATGAAAATCAAGGGGGGGTATGCAAGCCCCCCTTGATAAAAATCTATTTGTTCTGATAAGAAATATTATGTTAACTTTTAGATTATATCCTTTTTGCCTTTATCTGGGAGACCTCCTTTTCAGTCAAAAATCTGTATTGCCCTGGTTCGAGCCTACCCAATTTAATATTACCGATACGAACCCTAACAAGCTTTAAAACTGGATGATGTATGGCAATACACATATTCCTTATCATCCTGTTTTTTCCCTCTTTAACAATGAAGGAATACCAGTTATTTTTTAGTGATGACCTCAAAAACTCCACACGCTCAGCCCTGCAGAGTGAACCATCAATGAGTATCCCTTTTCGTAGACGCATAATATCTTCCCTTTCTAGTCTACCTTTGACCTTAACATAGTATTCCTTTTCTATCTCGTATCTTGGATGCATAATAATATTTGCAAATTCTCCATCGTTTGTGAAAAGAATCAATCCCTCTGAATTATAATCAAGCCTCCCCACCGGGAAAAGCTTTCCTTCCACATCTATTAAGTTTCTTGCAATCTTCCTCCTTTTATCGTCTTTTAAATCTGATATGTATTGGACCGGTTTATTTAAGGCTATATAGACAAATTTTATATCTTCTTTTATCCTTACATCGTCGAGTAAAACAACATCTTTTTTGTAATCTATATCAACAGATGGGTCTAATACCACGTTATTATTGACTTTTATTCTGCCAGACCTGATTATGTCTTCTGCCTTTCTCCTTGATGCAATACCACAATCAGAAATAAATTTAGATAATCTCATAATCTTGGGATAGGATTCGATAGATGTCTTTTAGAATTTTGTTTATATGTTCTTTATTTGATAAAATCATAAAAACAGAATAAAAAGTTTTGAATTTTTCAAATATTAAGATTGCTATAAAATTATCGTAAATTATATTGTATCTGTCTTCCCCCCCTTCCTGGATAGCCATATCTTAAAGCCCTTACAGCTCTATCAGATTCATATTGACTCCCTGAATATGCCTTTTCAATTAACTGAGACTGCCTATCCCATCTATCAGCATATCTCTGTTCCCAGAGTCTTCGACTTAACATTTCAGCCTCTCTTGCTTCAAATTCAGCGCTTTCTCTTAATTTTCTATAACGGGTATCTCTATCCTCTTTGTAATCTAAAAAGACCCTTTTTCTATCTGTCCTTCTCATTTCATTTAAAAATTTTTTATAATCCCTTGCCTCAATATCGTTCAAATATAGCTCATTGTCATTTCTTACAACACTTATCTTTTCATCACATAAAACATTGGTAGGTAATAACATTAAAAACAAAATGATTATATATAATATTTTCATTTTAACCCCCCTAATCTCTATAAAGTTCTATCGTCGGCTGTCTTTCTATAACAGTTTTCACTGGTCTTAATCTTATTTTTTCATCGATCTTTTTTCTTACAACTTTAATATCGGCAAATTCTTTACCATAAGTAGAATCAAGAAAAATTTCAATAAAGATATCTTTTTCATCGTTTAGGTCCAATATAATCTCTTTTTTTATCTCCTTTTTTAGAGAAATTATCTCAAGCTCATTATCGTAAAGGGTTGGTACAAAAGACACAAGTATCCTCTTTATCCCTTTTGATAAGGCCTTTTCATAAACATCGCCTTTTTGTATGTCTCTTATCATTTCATCGTTTACCTTGACGTTTATATCGCTCGGGCTGATTCTGTTAAATTTCAATTTAGTATTGGTAAATTTGTATCTAAAGTTCAACTCTCTTTCTGATTCAAGCCTTATAATCTCTCTCTGCTCGTCTGCATCGGGTAAATAGTCTTTTATGTTCATTATAAACTTATAATCTACAAATTCTTTTTCTTTAAAAGGCTTATAAGGTTTTATAATCCTCGAAATACTATTTTTGTAATCCTTTACAGAAATGTCATATTTAACAGATTTATCCTCCCAATTCTTATTCACGAGAAATAATTTTACCATTAAATTGTCGTTCTTAATTTTATAAATACCCGTTAAGACAACATCTATGTTGAATTGCTCCATTTTTTTCTTTAGATCATAGATACGTTCCTGTTTTGACCTGTCGATGTCTGGATAAAAGTAGTGGTCCTGATAGTTTATATATTCTTTTAAAACAGTGGTATCAACGGAAAACCTCTTTTTCTCTTTCAAGATACTCAGGATCTCTTCTTTTATGGCCTCTGAAAATTCGGTGATATTATTTTTTTCATCATAGATATTATCTATGTATATCCTTATCTGCCTGTGGTTTTCGTAAGGTACCGTAATTTCGTTTATGGCTGTGTATATAAGGGGAAATAACTGGGGTTGTGAATATGTAAGCCTTTTTATTAGTACAAAATCGCCCTTGCCTGCCTCTATCCTTGAATTGATTATATGACAAACACTATTATTTTCGTTTATTTTAGCTACAACGCATCTACCGATTTCATCCACCATATTGGGCATATCATTTTTTTTGAATATGGGAAGGATGTCGCCTATAATGATTCCGAAATTTTTACCAGCATTTATAATTATATATCCATCAGTGGCGACATATAATTGATTATCCTTTGTGCCTATAATTGTGCCTTTTAAAATTTCGCTGTATGAATTTACTGGAGAAAAGACTACAAAAAAAACTGTTAGAATAACAATTAAAATTGCATATTTTTTCACCTTTACCCCCTATCTACTGATATTACTATACAAATTTTTAATTATCTTTGGGGTAACAAATATCAGAAGTTCTGTCTTTTTATCTGTCCTTGTTTCTTTTTTAAACAGCCACCCTAAAAGAGGAATTTTACTGAAAAAAGGTACACCGGATTCAGAGTTACCGTCTTCTATCTCATATATTCCGCCCAGCACTGCGGTCTCACCGTCTTTTACTATCAGTTCCGTTGAGGCCTCTTTTTTGTCAATAGGTATACCTGCTGCAACTGCAGCAAGAGGCCTATCCTTTGTGGCCTTTATCTTTAATTTTATATTGTTGTCCTTTGTTACCTGTGGCGTTACCTCCAAGGACAGAACAGCATCTTTTAATTCTGTTTGGGTTCCCTGCTGAGATACTGTTTGATAGGGAATCTGCTGCCCCTGTTTTATAATGGCCGGTTTGTTATCAGAGGTGATTATCTTGGGATTCGAGATGATTCTACCCTTTCCAGAGCTTTCAAGTGCAGAAAGTTGTAAATCGAGTTTGAAAGTGTCAAAAACAGACCCTATAAAAATACCGAATGTTCCACCTGAACCTGCCGTCACTGCAGCGGGGAGATTAACATTATAAGGAAAATCTGCCCTATTACCGCTTGAATCCATCCTGACCCCTGTCTGACCTGTTGGTGATGTGTACGACGTGGCCCCTGATGATGCCCCATAGCTTTTACTTGCCCCTAGTTCAAGTTTTTTGTGCCCTATATCACTGCTATATGAAGCACCCCATTGGACACCCAGTTCCTTTGAGAAATCTGAATTCGCCTGGACAATACGAGCCTCAATCTGAACCTGAGGTGGTGGAAAATCATGCTCTTTTATCATCCTCTTAATCAGTTCCACATTCTCTTTTGTATCTTTCACGATTATTGCATTGCTCCATGCAACAGGTGTTACAGTGCCGTATTCAGATAAAAGTCCTTTTTGCTGGGCCATGGTGGCGCCTGTTGCTGTTCCTGTTACCTCACCCCTTATAACCTTTACAGCATCTGCAGCTGTTGTATAGTTTAGAAAGATGGTTTCTGTTAAAAATTCTTCACCTTGTTTTAATCTTTCCAATCTTTCCCTTTGCACAGCTGCTCTATCATCTGCATCTCGCTTCTTTTCCTCGAGTGATTTTTTAAGTGTAACAATCCTTATTACATTCCCCTCTTCATATTTTGCCAGGTCTTTATTTTTTACAATTACATCCAATGCCTCTTCCATTGAAACATTATCGAGTTTCATAGTTATTGTTTTATCTTTAAGTTCTTTTACATCATCACCTATTATTATATTTTTCCCCATTACCTCAGCGAGACTCCTTAAGACATTTCTTACATCTGCATCCACAAAATCAAAGGACATCTTCTGTGGCTTTTTTATAATGGGTTGGCCTGAACATATTATTGGACACATTAAAACCAATAAAAATATTACTAAACATATCTTTCTCATAATTACATCCCTTCCTTTTTTCTTGGGATATCTAAAGTAAAGGTCCTTATTTCCCCTTTAAGTTTATATCCTAAAACAATATTGCCATCAAGGATATCTACAATCCACAGATTCTTATTGAGATAGTCTCCTTTTCTAAATAATATCCCCCTACCCTGCATGTCCTCCATCATGGCGATTCTGGCATTGCTGGACTTTAAAATCCCCACAAGTTTGAGCTCTTCAAGTTCATAACCCTCTTTTAAAGATTTTCTTGCTTTATTAGCCTGTATTGATTTCTGAAGTTTTGAAAAAAACATGGATTCAAAGGGGTCCCTTCTGTTAGTTGCAGTATAAGTAAAATCGCCTATATTGAATTTTGGAGGCGCCTCAGGCTTTTTCTGTTCAGGTTTTGGCTGTGGTTGTGGCTGTGGTTTAGGGTCAGCGCTATATGTTAAAGGGCAAATAAGTAAAAAGGTTAGGACAAAAAACAAAAAGTAACGGGCGGCTTTTAATAATTGTCGATTCTCAATTTTCCATGTTTGTTTAAAAATCTGTCTCACCATCTTACCTTTTTACCTTCTTACCTTACCCATTTCTATTTCTTTGGCGGCGCAGGTGGCTTTTTTGCATCCTTTTTGGGTTGTTCTTTCATATATACATAGGTCTTAGCCACACACTCTCCGCTCAGCGTTAATCTACCGGGGGTGCTCTTTGGGTCAGGCGCCATCTTAAAGCTTGTAATAGTCATAATCCTTTCAAGCCTTCTTATACCATCAAAAAAATATGCCACATTATGAAATGGGGCATTATATTTTATCACAAAAGGTAGTTCTGCGTAGAATTCTTTGCTTTGAACTGGTTTTGGTTCAAAATATGTAATCTTTAACCTTGTTTCTGTTCCGAGATTGGTAACGTTCCTTAAAAGATTTGGTATATCCTTATGTTCAGGCAATTGTTTCAGAGATTCCTGATATAATGCGCTAATCCGCTCAAATTCCTGACGATATTTATTCATATTGTTTTTTATGAAAACCATCCTGTCGAGTTCCTTCTTTAGCTCCTGATATTCCTTATTTAATTTATCTTTTTCCTCAAGCTGAGGACTTAAAATCAAAAAAAAGCATAAAGCAAATATACCGATATTGAAGACGAGAGAGAAGATAAGTTTATATACCTTAGGTATCTTTATAATCTTCTTCTCTATCGCCTTAAGATTAATCTCTGGTTTTTTCAAAGCGCAATCTCACCCTGTATAATAAATTTTTTCACTGTTACATTGGTTAATTTGTCTGTTTCATCTGTGACATTTAATAATTCTATATTTCTCATATATGGTATCTTTGCCAGTTTTTCCATTAAATCAGAGATAGACTCATTTTCGAGTGATACGCCCTCAATCTGGAATTTTTCATCTGTCTTGTTGAAATTTCTAAACCATACATTATCTTTAACGATATTAGTTAGGTCAAAGAGTATCCTTGCCGAAAGTGCCCTACCCTCTTTTATGGTATCTATAGCCTTCATCCTCCTCTCTATCTCTTTTTTCTGTTGCTCCATGGCAAGGAATTCCTTATAGATTTTCTGAAGGCTTGCTATCTCATTTTTTGTATTCTGGATTAATTTTTTCTGCTCTGTAATATCTAAATGATTTTTGTAATAAAATCCGCCAACTGCAATAAAACATAGAAAAGTTATGAAAATAAAAAGGTATAAATCCTCTTTAAATACGGTTTTTTCAGTCTGGCTTGGGATTAAATTTATCTTTATCATCTCGCTACATCGTCAATTCTTGTTGAAAGATGCATGGATATGGAGTTAAAATCTCGATATTGATTATAAACATCGGTGCGCAAAACCTCACCGCCGCCTACAAGAATAAAAGGGTCTATCATCTCTATGTCTATATTTGTATCGTCATATATCTTTTCCTTGAGCCCTGCAAGAAGGGAGCATCCCCCGGTAAGATAAATCTTGTTAATACTTTCATTTGGTTTTGTAGATAGATAGAAGTTGATTGTCTTATTAATCTCGGAAGAGATATTAAAAATAAAATCCTCAAAGAGATATGAAATCTCAGGGTCTGCAGTAATCTTCTTTTGTTCAGCCTCTTCAAAGCTGATTTTCACTGTCTTTTCTATCTGTTCTGTAAGATATCTGCCACCAAGCATTATCTCTCTTGTAAACTCAATATTTTCACCCTTTACAACAGCCATATTCATTGTTGATGCCCCTATATCAACAATCAAAATAGAGGAATCATGGATGCCGTATATCTGTTCTACAATGTTTATAAGGGTTAATATGTCTACATCAAGTAGAACAAGGTTTAAGCCTGCCATCCTAAATGTATTTATGAAACCCTCTACTATCTCCTTTTTTGCTGCTACTATTAAGACATTAACAAAATTTTCATCCTCCTGATCTATACCTAATATATGAAAACTATAATTAATCTCCCTTAAAGGAAATGGTATAGAGTTTTCTATCTCAGCCTCTATTAAAGTCGTATCCTCAAATATTAACCTGGTAGATTTTTCTATTTTTATACCCTTTTCTTCAAAAATTGGCAGCCTTGCCTTCTTTGTAATAACGCTATAGCTTGATAATGCACAGGCAGCAATACTGCTTTTTATACCATTAGCCGTAATGATATTCTTAATCTCATTTGCAACAAAATTAATATCTATTATATTTCCCTCGCTTAGCAGGTTTTCTTTATATGATTTCTTTGCAAGATGGGATAATGTATAGCCTTCTTTAGTCTTTTTAAGGACGCTCAACTTAATAGCAGATGTCCCTATATCAACACCTATTAACTCCCCTGTCCTGCTTAAGCCAATCTTGCTCAATATCTGCACCTTTGATGGGAGTTTTAGGCCTTTTTCCCCTTTTTTCTTTTTCTTCTTGGTTTCTTCTACCAAATCTGGAGTGGGAGTTGGTGCTGTTGAGCCTGAAGATAAGTTTGATTCTTGCATATTCCTTTCTGAATCTTTACTTTGCGATAATTCTTCTTGATATGTTTCTGAATGACTTACTTTATCTTCTTGGGCCTGTCTCAAGATACCTTCTCCTGATTTTTCATCACCATCAACTACTTTTTCCTGTCTTTCATCTTTTATACTCAAATCAAATACCTTTGCCTGGATATCCTTTTTTGTTTCTGGCACAAAACCTTCTTTGAATATTTGTATTTCTGAAGACCCAGAAACAAGCTGACGGTATATATATGCATAAGCCACCATTACAATCGGAACCGTAATAAATAGCCCTATACAAAATGGAAGTGCGCCCAGAAAATTCAATAATGTGGCTATAATACCAAATATAAAAAGATTCCCGGTATTATCTCTGGTGATGTTAAAGCTACTTTTTAGGGCCTCTATTGGGCCAACCCCCTTATCAACTATAAAATAAAAATTGAAAGATAATCTTATAGCCATTATTATGCCCGGAATAATAAGAAGCATAAGACCTAAGGCTACAATTGCAGCGAAGAGTATAGAGCTGATGATATATTTTAATAAAAGAGGTGCACAGGAAAATAAATCAGTAATCTGTGGCTTTTCATTATCCACAAATTTTAGCGATATCCTTAAAAGCCCCATGGTCACTATTAGATTTACCAAATAAAAGCCAATTGTAATTAATGCAACCACGAGAACAAGGATAAGGTTTCCTTTGGCCGGTCTTAGGACAAATTTATTTAGCGCCTCGGGTATTAATTGAAAAATACCAGAGATTACAAGGATTCCAATAAAAAAGGCCAGGTTTTTTTTAGTTGTATCCCAGCCAAATCTGATTGCTTCGTTTCTGTCAAATGTCATAATAACCCTTGCTAACCCCTATAAATACAGCATTTTGTTTATTTGATACATTTTATTTTAAAAAAATACAAGTATTTTTTGTTAAAAAAATTTAAAATTTTTATACCCTTATCCGTATTTTATATCTTAATATGCCCCCCTTGCACTTAAAATTGCCCTGAAAGTTTTAATAATTATAACAATATCAAGCCACATGGACCAGTTTAGCAAATAAAAATAATCAAGTCTTACCCTTTCTTCGTATTTGATTTCACTTCTTCCGCTTACCTGCCACAGACCTGTCATGCCAGGCCTTATGTGGTTATATATTTCTCTGTATTCATTATAATAACGTTCAATGGCGCTTTTTTCATCAGGCCTTGGACCTACAATTGACATATCACCTTTTAACACATTTATGAATTGGGGCAGTTCATCAAGGGAGGTTTTTCTGAGTATTCTACCTGTTTTCGTAATTCTCGGGTCATTCTCTAACTTGTTTCTTTCTTCAATCTCTTTGGCAGCATCAGGGTTTTTCGCAAGAAAATCATTTAACTCTGACTCACCCTCTGCCTTCATGGTTCTGAATTTATACATCTCAAATTCACGGAGATTTTTTCCACATCTTTTGTGTTTAAAAAATACTGGTCCATCTGAATCTAATTTTATTAATACAGATATGATTACAAAAAGGGGTGAAAAAACAATAAGGCCGATTATTGAAAAAAGGATATCAAAACCTCTTTTTATAAGCGTTTTTTGGATTGAAAGCAGGCCTTTTGATACTGTTATAAGGGCAATATTATTGTTTAAAAAGGTCTTAACTTCTGTATTCATAAAAGAAAGTCCTGGTATTTCCGATACTAAAATAAAATTTTTAACATAGGGCTTTATTGTCTTAACTGTTTCTTCATCTAAAGAACTGATAGGCACAAAGCATACTTCAACCTGTTTTTCTTTAATATTATTAGCATTAAGAGAATCTATGGAATCTATTATCCTCAACCCCGAATACCATTCTTTATTTATTGCCGATATGGTCACTTCTGATGTCTTTTTATCTTTATTATTAACAATATAAGCAGGTTTCCGTAAATTATTGATCTTATACATTACATATTTCAAAACAGCCCTGAATAGAGGCATTAAAAACAGCATATAGATAAAGGATAGTGTTATTATAATACGGGAGACCTCTTCGCCACCTTTTTGAAGTGAGATCACCATCCATACTATTAGAAATGAAATGGAAAGGCTCTTAATAAAAGTTAAAAGCTCATCCCAGAAATTTATAACAAGACCGTATCCCCTGTAATATGCAATTAAAACAACGATTATTAAAACCATCCAGAATTTATAAATATATGTGGACAACCCGTGACTTAAAGGAACAAGATTCATAAATAAACCGATGAAAGGTCTTGTATAAAAGGCAAGGATAATGGAAAAATATATTACAAAAACATCTAATGCTAACAATAGAAAATCAGGATAGAGTTTTTTTATCTTCATGAGAATTTTGTCTTTAAAACTGGTATTTTATCATAATTTACTCCGAGTTTATAACCTGAATACTTAAAAATAGCCTCTATCATAGCATAGATTAACCAGTGGGATGCATTATGTTTTATGAGATATTTAATTTCTTCTATTAAGAATTTTACGCCTTCTTTATCTGATTTAGCCAGCTCAAGAAACCATCCATTCTTTTTAAAGGAAACCCCTGCCTGAAAATATCTTTTAAATTGCTGCCTGCACGTGTAATTATGGGAATGGATTATTTTTGCCTCGGGCACATAGGCAATCTTATACCCTCTTTGCATAAGTTTTGCTGCAAACAACATATCCTCAAACATGAGCAGGTTTTCAGGAAATCCATTAATCTCTTCAAATATATCCCTTCTTACGCAAGAAAAGGCATTACTGAAAAAAAATGCCTTTATCCCCATTTTCTTTACATCTTCCATACCTTTCATCAATGGTGTATCGTGATAGTTGTATAACCTTGCAAACCTTTCGGTAGGTTTTGCCGATTCTTGAGGAATTTGCCTGCCATAAGATGCAGCGATTTTATTTTTTGAATTATCTTCGGAAGTTATTTCAACAGGCTCTATTAGTTTCTCAAAGGCATATTTATTAAAAGGTATGGCATCCTGGGTCATAAACACTAATATATCCCCTTCTGCCAGAGCTACACCCAGATTTCTTGCCCTTCCATGATTAAACGCCTCTTTTTCTATAGAGACCACTTTTGCCCCGAATGTCTTTGAAATCTTAACAGTATTATCCGTGGAAGACGAATCAACTATGATGATTTCACAGGGCAAAGTCTGAGATTTAAGAGAAATAAATTGTTTTTCTAAAAATTTTCCTGCATTAAACGTGGGTATAATAACGCTAATCATAAAGAAATTTTTTAATTTTTGTTCTTAAAACACCTTTTCCTAATACTGGGTTCATCATCTTTAGCAAATACTTATTATCTACTTTTCTCGTTTTTAGAATAAATTTCCGTTTTTTTAGCATTATGGGCATTAAAATAATAGCAGAGCCTATTGCCCTGAAATAGAGTTTCAACTGCCTGTGTTTTATACAAAAATATAAAAATTCCATAAATATTGAAATTAAAACTTCAGGTAGACAATAGATTAAAATACTCAATGGAATACTTTTTATTTTCAAAAGATAACTGTTTCTCATTGTATAAAAAGTTTCAGTATAGCTATGACGTTTAATGGAGGATCTAACCTTGTGATAAACTATTGCATCAGGGATATATAATACCTTCCATCCTGCAAGCTGTATCCTGAAATTAAAATCAGTATCCTCATGTATAAGAAAAAAATCTTCATCGAGAAAGCCTATTTCCTCTATCATTTTTTTACGATATAAAACTGCTGCAGCACATGCCCCAAAAACATACTCTTTTTTAGAAAATTTGTTTTTGTCCTCTCCTTCTCCCCTTTTATATCCCTTAAGGCTCCTTAAGAATCCATCGCCAGCACTATCAATAATGTCCGAATTATAAACAAGTATTTTAGAAGCACATGCACCTATCTCGGGGTCTGCATCCATTGCAGAAACAAGTTCTGCGAGCCAATTTGGTTCAGGTAATGCATCGTTATTTAATAAGGCTATATATTTACCTGTTGACTTCTCAAGTGCTTTGTTATTACCCCCGGAAAATCCCAAATTAACACTTAGAGGTAAAAAAGTTATTTTTAAATGCATCTGCGAAATGAATTTTTTGAGTGCGTTAACCAACTCGTGACTTGAGCCATTATCCACTAAAACTATATCAAAATCTTTAAAAATTTGTTTTTTTAAAGCATTTAAACAGTCAAATGTGAGTTCTGGTTCATTATAGTTTATAATTAAAATGGTAACTTTTGGTATGGTCATTTTGAAAAAATTCTACTTAATATTTTCCTTCGCTTAGAGTCTTCTGGAAACAATTTATCTCTCCACCTATAATATTTTAAAAGGAGTTTACCTCCTCTGGATAAGTAGAAATTCATAATCTGTTTCTCGAGTTTTCTTGTATATTCTTTATAAAAATCCAAAAGTGCATAATCATCTATATATGTTTCTAAAAATCTATTTATACGAATGGTTTCCTCGATGAACTGTTTAAAAACTTCTTCTCTATTTAAGAAAAATTTTTTGACCTCCTCTTCATTCTTTTTGTTTATATTTTTTCCCATATCATTACTTAAATACCTTTCCACTATATCTTTAGTTGCATTTAAATATCCTCTACCAAACTTTAAATCAGGTTCTAAATAATTTCCTTCGCCCCATTCATTCCATGCATTGATAAAAACAATTCTTTTATCCTTGTCACGGTTTATTACTCTTTTTATTTCAACATCTAGCCATTTCGCATAAATCTCGGGAGAAGAATCATGTAAAACAAGAGCTCCTTTCTTTCTTCTTGGTGTATTATCCCATGATGGAATAACACATGGAAAAACGTTTTCTTGATTTAGCACATCTTCTGCCCTTTTTGCCATTATTGGCCATGCAATATCATAAGGTATCACTATATCCGTTGAATTTAAAATTTTAAAAAGAATCGACTCATCCTTTGATATATCTTTATAAAACTCATGGAGTGCATAAAAATCAGGCTGAAAAATCAATTCCCCATCAAAACCAAATTTTTCAAATTCAAATTTATCCTTTTCAATTGGGTTTCTAATAGCAACTATATATAATCCTGGAAGCCCTTTCGATTGAGCCCATTCTTTCCATCTATTTATTGTATTAGAAACATCCGGTATATCTTTAGGTCGGTATATAAGAAAAAGAGGTTTATCATTAATTTTAATAGACCTTTTATCTTTCCATGCAGGAAGAAGATATTCAAAATGTTTTTTATCATCTTCATGCCCGCCATATTCTTGTTTTTGAAGGATTTCCTTATCTAACCCATCCCATCTGCGAGTCCAATTTTCATTTGCCCACGCAAGACAAAAAGGAAAGTCAGGCTCTCCAGTTTTTAAAATTTCTTCAAAAGGTTTCTCAAGTAGCAATTTCCCGTTAAACCAATAATGCCAGTAACAAAAACCAAAAATTCCATGTTCTTTTGCCAAAGAAGCCTGCATATCTCTTATCTCTGGCAACCTAAGATCATAAAAACCTAATTCTGAAGAGATACGAGGTTGGTAATGTCCTTCAAATCTGGGACGAGCCAAAACACAAGCAGTCCATTCTGTAAATCCTTTACCCCACCATACATCGTTTTCGGGTATTGGGTGAAATTGTGGCAAATAAAAGGCTATAAGCCTAACATTGTAATCAATTTGTTCATTCATATTTAAATCCTTTTTAAATCCTTGCTAAATATAGCTTTAAAGTTCTAAATTAATTCATATATGGGATCAATTTTGCTCCATTTTTTTAAATATAATTGTCTTTTTTTATGCTTTAATAAAGCAATAAGATAACGTAATTGATTAAAATTTTCTTTGTAATGGTCTTTTAAAAGTAAAAGGCGTTCAATAGCTTTTTCAATGTAGTCATATCTTGATGGAATTTCATTGTAGTCTAAATTGTCTCTCACTTCTTCATAAATGTTATTAATCAAAAAATCGATTGAATTACTGACTGTTTTTTTATAGAATTTATATAATTTTTCATCTTGTTCATATAGTCTCTTATATTTAAAAAAAATATTAAGACCAGACCAAACAAAAGGTTCTTTTCTGCCTGTCATCATAGAGCTTCCACTGCTTCTTACCCTGTATTCACAAGTAATTTTCTTTATATGATAAAAATCAAAATATTGAGACATATTAATCCATAGATCCCAGTCTTCAAGCCTTACAAGGTTCTCATCGAAAAAACCAGTCTTATTGAGACAATCCCTGTGGTGCATTAAACAAAGCACAGGGATATAATTTTCCTTTAACAATCTCTTTTTATCAAAATCAAAGGAATAAAATTTATATCTTTTCTTAATGAAGTATTTGTCTCCATTATAAACCTGTTTAGCACAATAAGCATCAGAGTAAACGACCTTATAATCATCTTTTTTTATATAATTTAATAAAACTGATATATGTTCTGGATACAAAATATCATCATCATCTAAATATATAAAATATTGACCTTTTGCTTTTTTAATACCTGTATTTCTAGCAGCAGATAATCCTTTATTCTTTTCATGAATTATATATTTGATACGAGAATCCAAAAAAGAATTAATCACTTTGCCTACATCTTCTCCACCATCATTTACAACTATTATTTCTAAGTTGCTATATGTTTGAGAAACACAACTTTTAACAGCCTCGTAAAGAAGATCAGGGCGATTAAATGTAGGTATTATAATAGAAACCAAACACATCTTATTCCTCTTTATCTTTTAAGGAAAGGAGATTTTTTAAAAATAATCTATTTCTTTTTTCATCCTCAGCTGTAAAGTTTAATTTAAAGTGATAATTATTTAAAAGAAGAGAAAGAAAACGATAAAATTCATTTTTATTTGGTATCTCAGGTTTTTTTTCTTTTAAAATATCAACCAATACATTATGAAGTGTGTTACTATCAGTTACATCTATTGTGAATCCTTTCCCCGAATAGGCACTGTATCCTAAACAGATTACAGGTTTATCATATAGTAATGCCTCTAAACCAACTGTGGAATTTCTAACTATTACTGCATGTGAAGCCTCTATAAGAGAATGTAAATTTATACTAGAAACTATCCTTCCTTTATTTTTAAGGAGTTTAAGATATAATTCCATGTCTTTTATGATATCTTCAGGATGTGTCTTTATAACCAAAATTGCGTCTGATATATTGGCAAGGGATTTAATAATAGCATCAATAGCGTCTACATTTGTTTTAAAAAATGGTGAATAGTAGATGATGTTTGTATCTGAGTCAATTTGATTCGGCAAAAAAATAATCTTTTTATTTTTTGGTATATCCAATATTTTATATATACTTCTTTTTGAAATGTAATCCTTTTGTGTAACTACTGATTTTTTTTCTCTGCGAAATTTCTCTATATACAGCTTAATCTCCTTGAAATCTGGAACAGAAATATGTTTTGAAAAAATAAGCCAGCTTTCACCACCCAAAGAACCTCCATAATTTATACCCTTTGGATCTACAACAAGATAACCCGGCAATAATCCACGTTCAAGAGAAAATGTGGGAATATTATTTTTTATACTTAAAGATCTTAAACCTTTTGGAGGATAAACCAAACCATTCCAAACAAAACAATATTGAGGAATATATTTTTTAATAAGATTATCAAATGCCTCAATACAAAGCATTGCCTTTACTATCATTTCCTGTTTGTAACTTGTTTCCAAAGGGGTTCTATATTTTCTTTTTAAACATTTTTTTTCAAAATAAAGGTCATCCCATACATTTATATCTTTGTACACAATAGATTCATAAGATTCAAATTCATTATCCACAAACCATTTTTTCACAGCGATTGAATGTTCCTTCATTAAATTGTAAAGTGAAAAATGAATAAAATTATTGGAAATAAAAAGACTTTTTAGAGAATCTTCTCTTGTTATAAAAATTGTTTCAACTCCCAATAAACGAAGGGTATTAGCAAATTTTAAACACGAATCTATTATATCGAAATTATCCCAAACAAAACACAAGGCTTTTTTTGATTCATGAATCATAAATTACATATTACCAATATATTTAGAAACAATTGTTTCTGTAATATCGATTGCTTTAATATTTTGATTTTCAAGCCAAATAACCCTGTCACATATAAAACGTATATTCTCTATTGAGTGCGATACAAAAAGTATTGTAATTCCGTTTTTTTTAAACGAAAGCATTCTATTGAAACATTTTTTTTGAAAAGTTTCGTCACCCACAGCTAATATTTCATCTATCAGTAAGATTTCAGGGTTTAAATTTGCGATTATGGAAAAGCCGAGTCTTGCCAGCATTCCTGATGAATAAATCCTCACAGGCTGGTCTATGAAATCCCCGAGTTCTGAAAAATCTATTATATCTTCCATTTTTTTTAATATCTCATTACGAGTTAGACCTATCAAAACACCCTTTAGAATTATGTTTTCCCTTCCTGTCAATTCAGGATGAAACCCTGCCCCCAGCTCAAGTAATGGCGATATTCTTCCATTTACAATGATTTTTCCTTTAGTAGGTTTTAAAACACCTGCAATGAGTCCAAGGATTGTGCTTTTACCTGCCCCGTTTTTTCCCATAATGCCAAGGGCCTCTCCTTTTTTTACCTCAAAAGAAATATCCTTAAGTGCCAAGAAATGTGAGCTTTTTAAAGACTTAACTGCCTTTACAGGGTGAAAAAGCAGGCTTTTTATACCCCCTGTTATATGATGATAAAGGGGATATATTTTTGTTACATTTTGAAAACTTATGGCTATATCGTTCATAATACCTCTGCAAAACGCCATGATAATTTTTTGTAGATTACCAGGCCAATGGCAAGGAATATAATTCCATAACATAAAGAAAGTATTATGCTATCCCACAGAATAATCCCTTTAAGAAAAAGACCTCTCCAGTTTATTATAAGCGGTGTTAATGGATTCAATTTTAGAAAAAGCTCGTATCTGGAAGGGATCATGGTTTCAGAATAAAAAACAGGGGTAGCGTAGAACAGTATGTTTATAAAAATAACGGTAAGCCTTTCTAAATCCCTGAAAAAAAGGTTTATGGAAGCAATTATTAAAGAGATTCCATAGGTCAGACAGAACTGGGCTAAAATTAAAATCGGGATGCCTATAATCCATGATAAATGGGGTTTTAACCCCGATGAATAAAGAAAAACTATTATCACGGGGACTGCAAGAATAAAATGGAGCATGTCGTGCAAGATAAGGGCAAAAGGTATTATATTTCTAGGGAAATTAATCTTTTTTATAATCTGGGCATTTCCAAGAAAAATCATAGGTGACGCACTTACAGAATTTGAAAACCACTGCCATGGAAAGAGCCCACAGATGAGAAATAATGCATAGTTTTCTATAGGTACTCTCATGATCAGTTTAAAGGCAACATAAAACACAATAGCAAATGCAAGGGGATGTCCCACAGACCAGAGATAACCAAGAAAGCTGTTTTTATATCTCACCTTTAAGTCCTTCTGGGTAAAGACAATAATAAGGTCTATAAAATGCTGCAATCTTTTATCCATATTAACAGTGACCTTCATTTTTTAATTACTCTATATTTTTTATTCTACAACATTTTAAATACCACACTATAATAATTATCGGCTATACAATAATTATCGGCTAAACCTATCCGCTCTGCCCTTTAGATATTGGACAAGGCGGTCTTTTGGCACTATTAATCCTGTTTTTATGTTAGAAATTATATATTTATCATTAATAACTTCAAGTAAATTATCTTTTGCAATAGATAATGCTTTAATTTTATTACCTTTTCTAAATTCAATCTCTGCT
>ERZ795060.1136-NODE-1136-length-32309-cov-38.806691_pt1 | contig 32309 bp, 28 predicted proteins | sample MGYA00375144_ERZ795060 | MGnify/ENA primary metagenome ERZ795060 (study PRJEB30189, sample SAMN05720157) | activated sludge metagenome | isolation source: anaerobic digester from wastewater treatment plant | place: Japan | collected 2015-05-15 ...
TTGATCTTAAAACCTCCTTTTTCAAGATTCTATATATAAAAAGAACATTATTTATTCTTCTTCTATTTCTATTGGTGGTTGTTTACTACCCATAACAATAGAACTCATCTGTGCAGACCATTGCATTATATCATGAGTATGTGTGAGTATATTTGGTTTCTTTGTATTTAATAAAGCTTTCCATATATATACTTCTGTATCCTGACCAATTCTATGTATCCTATCAACAGCTTGCTGAAAATCAGCATCCCTATAAGGTAAATCTAAAAATATAGCTTGATTAGCTTCAATTAATGTAACACCAGTTGATAGCTTCTTTAATGATGCTATAAGCACATCTATGTCATCATATAATCTGAATTGTTTTAAAACTTCATCACTATCTTTAGTATCTCCAGTTACTACTACATGTTTAACACCCTTAGCATTTAATAAATTTGAAGTATTAGAGATAGTATCTTTAAATGTAGACCAAATAATGGTTTTCTTTTCTGCTTTATTAATAAGAGCAATTATAACATCTAAGTTTTCAGACACCATATCATTTATAGCTTGAATCTTACGTTTTGTATATATTTGACCCATTGCTTCTCCTAATGCTTTCATAATAGCATTAGTGATAGATATTTTTGTTTGTCTTAATAAATCTCTAAGACGTTTATCATGTGTATTCAACCAATTAAAACATACATTGTAGATGAAATTAAATCTATTTATATCATCTATCTTTTTAATATCATAATTACGTATCATCTTCTTCATAAACTTAGCTTCTTTACGAGTTATAACATTATTATTCTCACAATATTCTATTACCATATCAAAATCTTTTATATATTTATCAGTATTCTTAACAAGTTCATTAAAACGTTTCTCCATGTAATCATGCATATCTTTTACAATATTATCTATTAAATATTTTTCAGGATTTTTTATCTTTAGCCATAGATTAGCTATATGCTTTTCTGGTAAATTTAGAACTTCTGATTTCAGCTTTCTGTCCATCATTATACTTAATCTATATTGTAAAATGTCATATGCAAACTCTCTATATTTCTTATATACGTTCATAAAAAGTCTCATAGCTTCTTTATCAAATAATGGATCTAATAAAGCTATTATTGGGATAAGCTCTGAAGCCAATGCCTTTATTGGCGTACCTGATAATGCCATAATATCATTTATATGCTTTGCATTTCTTAATGCTAAGATATCACCAGCACGTTTAGTATCCATATATCTAATATTATGAGATTCATCTATAATCATAGTAATATTTCCATCCAATAAATAATCAGCAGCTTTGTTTACTCTCTCATAATTACTTATTACGTAATCATAATCTGTTGAAACTGGATCTTCATCTACATATGCAATTTTGTATTTGGTTTTAAATACCTTACCAATTTCTTTTCTCCATACATCAACTACTGACTTAGGGCATATTATAAATACCTGTTTATTATCTATTACTTTAGCAGTAGCCAGAGCTGTAAATGTTTTACCCAGACCTTGTTCAAAAGCTAATATAGCCCCTCTTAAGTTAAGTTTGACTTTAGATTCAAAATAACTCTCAATAAATTCTTTCTGATATGGTTTTAATTCCCAGTTTAAATCATCAAGCTTAGAATAATCTATTGGAGGAATTGATTTGGTAACACTTATTAACCAAGTATTATTTATTAATTGCTGAGCAATATTTATATAATTACGTTTTCTAAACTTATTAGCTAATTGTTCAAAAAGGTAATATACTTCTGGTGCAAAGAACTTATGAAATTGAAGAATGGCTCTGTGTTTAAACCATCTAGTCTTAATATGACCAAATAGGCCTATTTCATCCATTATGTTGGTTCCATATAATCTAACCATGTGCTTCATAAACATTTTATAATGTATATTATATACATAGATGTATTTTGCATCTTCAGTTACATGGACAGCCACATTAATAATCCCCCAATCTTAATAATATATGTCATCAAATAGTTTTAATTACCTATGTTGGGTTGGATGGTAGGTTTAAAGAATCTTTAAGTAATATCACAATCAACCCTATCAATATTTTTGCACAATCATTAGGTAACATTACTTTAAATACTTTCTTAGCAACTTCTAATGCTACTATTGTAAAAGCAACTTCAGCAGATTTGAACATTGCAAATCTATCTTTGTATTTATTACATACACCAGCTATCTCACTTGCAGTACGCATATGAATACCTAATACTGCTATTATATTAGCCAATAACCATTTACTGTTTTCATCTACATTTGTTATTGAATTAAAAAGATTAAAGGCTTCTTGTACAGCAGTATCAGTATTATCCCTATTGATAAACATGTCAGCATCAGGAATTAATGACTCTATATATGCCAGATTATCTTTCATAGCATCTACTGTTTTATCAGAAGAGGAGACCTTTTCATATATCTGTTTTACAATATTAACTTCTTTTTCATCAACAGATGCAATTACATTAATGATAGATTGAATGATATTTTCAGTCAATCGTTTACTTTCAGTCACTCTTTTATTTTCTTCTGTAACTGTGATAAATGTTCCATCGTGTTCTTTACAGTGTGCTTTAGCTTCATTTTGATCCCATTCATCTTTCTTATATCTATATGATTGCTCACTTGTTGATGCAGAACCTTTCTTCTTACCAATTACAGCATAATATGGTTTTCCTTCATGTTCCCTTTCTGTACGTCTGAATGACTTATCATCAAACAATTCTGGATTTTCCAATGTGCATACATATTCTGTCTTAGCCATTTCAGTTACCTCCTGTTTATTGATGATTTTAAATTTAGATTCTCTTGATACTAATTTGTTTGCATAATCAAGCATTTTTAATATTTCTTTATGTAATGATAGATATCTATCTCCACCATTATGTATAAAATTAATTTCTCTATGATTATAGTTTATATTAAATACAAAAGTCATTTCTTGCTCTTCTGATTTATTATCCTTCTTGATAGTACGATGCTTAGTTAATTGTCTCATATCACAGTTCATTGTTACATCTGCAATAAAAGAATTTGGATAATCTTTTTTAATTGCTTTCAAAGCATCTTGAATAGTCTTAAAACATATATTATGTTGATCTATATTAGACATTATTGGTGATGTATACCAAAGGTCATTAACTACATGTGGCATCTGCATATTAAAAGATATAACTAGATACTCAATAGTGTTAGTCTTTGTATATAATCTTGGAAGTATAAACATTAACCTTTCTGGCTCATCATTTAGAAGTGTTACTACAGAACATAATTTATCTTTAAATTGATGTTCAGTTATTCTAAAATTATCATAGCTCATCCACTCATCAGTAATCTCTTCTATAGATATAGATGCAGACTTTGCCCATTTTGGGAGATATTTATTGTATTTGCTAATGCTCTTTAATAACTCTTTATTCTGTTGTTTGCTAGCTGGTTTAATATTTAGTTCTTTGTTGGATAAAGCATAAAAAGCATAACCATTATTGCCAAACCCATCAAAGACAATATTAATCTCATTTTGTGGTGTTCTTAACTTTATTAAAGAATCAAATTCAAAGATATAATCTGATCCACTTTGGAATGCTATTATTTGTGTTACATCACAATCAAACTTCTTGATTTCATAATCACTAAGTATAGTAGAATATGATTTGATTGCATCTTCAACAGATTCAAAGGTAAAGTTATATTCTGATTCTGGAATACGTGGACTAGAGCCAATATACATGATATCTTCTGAGATGTTCCATCTTTTATCTATAATTAACACTTTATAATATATTTTACCATCATCATAATACTTTCTAGGAATTATAAGAGCAAAGAAATGTCTATTCTCCAGTATATAATATTTAGATTTAAATGTCTCTAATTGAAATGAATAATAAGATTTGGTGTCTTTACAACGTTTAATAAAATTATCAACATTAAACCATTTGGGATAATACTTTTTAAATTGTTCAAATGAAGCAACATCAATCATTTCATCTAACTTTATATTGTTATTAGTTATATTACTAATCTGTTTTGATCTATGAGTGTTTTCAATCAATTCTAAAGATACATTATCAGAGTTATGTAATGAACATATTTGATTCTCAATCAAGTTAGATACCCCCGTTTGTTAATTATCAATATTTAATTTACTGGGTTATTACATTTAATAAGAGAAGAGAGATTATAATAATCTCTCTTCTCTCACAATTATAATTTATTATTGAACAGTAAGAGTGATACTAATAACTTCAATGGCACCAGTTATCTGAAGATTGATCTGTACCTGGCACCTATTAAGCTTCTTGTCATAATCATCTGCAAATACTTTAACTTTGAACCACTCAAGTGCTCTCTTGGATCTTAGTTCACCAAGGAATGCAGTCACGTTACCTTTGATCAATTCCCATGTATATTCATCATTTAGATCAAAGATATAATATTTCAAATTCCACTCAAGTACTCTCTTAATATATAATAAGGTCAAAACAACATGAATATTCTGTAAAGCGCTTGGTCTAGATTGAGTAGTCCAGTTACCCCATATACAATCTCCACCATTGGACCATCTCATTATTGGATTAAGTTGATTTAACTTAAACTGATCTTTATATCCACCAACCAACTTATACCTTATATCTTTGATACCATCAACAACGCCTCTGGTCAATCCAGCAGTTGGCCACCATAAATCATAATCTCTATCTGTTTTAGCAAATGCTTTAGCAACATGATATATTGGAGAAAACCAATAATATTTACCAGTATACGCATCATATACTTTAGTATACATTTCAAATAATGCTGCTCTATAGTTGTTATAATTATGATCAGTTGTTCTAGTTTGGATAGCTGCAGCAGGAGAAGGATTATCTCCATTATCCAAGAATGCAAAACAATCTGTTCTTATATCACACAAATCTACAATGGCATCTTTTACTGCTGTTGGATATCCTGCATCAAATACTACTGAAAACATTAAACACTCAGGATCAGTCAATTCATCATTTAGATTGCCAGTAAAAGGATTTGTAAGTGTACCAGTGTATCCTCTTACCAGAAGCTGAGTGGCAACAGTCCAATCAAGAAATCCAGTAGTTGCATTAAAGAGGTTACCATCGTCACCATTTTTTAAATTAAGAAAAGTTGTAAAGGGAACAGACCAATCTTTAGTAGTGTCTATAGTATCAGATACTTTAACTCTCAATAATTGAGAATATTTATCTAAAACATATTCTACAAATAGACTTTCATTAGTATAATCTACAGCATCTTTGTCAAAGGAAATTAAGAATGATTCTGCTATAACATATTCTCCTTCAGATGTCTTCTGATAAATATCTATATTGTAGCAACTAAACAGACCAGCATATTCTGAAGATGGTGTTAATTTGATAGCAACATCATTGTACCAAGATCCTCTTCCTACTGGATAAAATATTGCATCAGCATTACCATCAGTAATTTTTGTTAATATAGCAGCTACTGAAGCTATATTCGTTAAAAATACTGTGCTAACGCTATCAGTACCAACATTATATTTTAATCCCAAATTAGCAAATCCAGCAGTTTCTGGTAATACTCTCATTACATAAAGATTACCAAGAATGCTTAAATACTGTTTTGCTACATACCAACCTTGTCCATATTTGGCAGGATTACCTACACCATAGGTATTAATTAGATCCTGTACTGAAGTGGTCATCCTAGGTACATTATCTGGTCCTTTTTCTGAAAATAAACAAATAAATCCAATAGTACCTGGAAGTGGTTGCATAGTAAAAGATTCATCAACTATTGTAGTATAAACTCCTGGAAAAATATTTGTTGCCATATTACATTCCTCCCAATAAAATTTTGTTTTTATTACTAAACTTAATATTACAAATAAAATAAAAGAATATTATGACAAAAAAGATATCCCACGTGCACATATTGTTTGAATATTTGGATCAGCTAATAATTTAGCATTTATAGATAAAGCATAGATATATTGTGCCATAGGCTCACTTGTTACAAAAAGCTCTCTAAATATGGGCACAGGATATCTAAAATCTACCACTTTAACTGTACTTATAAGGGAATATGATGTATCTAAAGATTTAATAGATAATACTTTAAATTCATATCTATCAAGAAATTCCTGATTAAAGATCTTTAACCTATGATTTTGATTTCTTACACAAATAATAAACTCTTTAATAAATGTATCAAACCATTCTTTATATGAGTCTAAACTTGGTTGATCTATATCACGTTGATTCAGATATTCTAAAGTATCTTTATATATTTCATTAAATAAATAAATAACAGTATTGATTGTGTTCTTATTTATTTTCGACATACCTTGAAGCATAGGTATTTCAAAATACTCAAGAATGATATTGAGATATCTTTTATACCATAATGATGCCAACATTTTAGACATTGTAGATAATTGGGTAAATTCATAAAGTAATTTAAAAAAGAAATTCTTATAAAATGTATCATTTGATTCATAATTAATGAGAGAACCACGTTGATGGGCATTATATGCATGGATACCACTATATAATATTGTGGCAAGGACTTTTCCAATGTTTTCTCCCATCATTCTTTTAAGTATATCTTTCTCATTTTTTAATAATATATTTTTAGCAAGAAAGTTTTTAACACTTGTAGATATATTATCTATTGCTGTAAGTATAAAAGATTCATCATAATATATTTTATTTGTTCTCCAATCAAATATAACTCCATTAGGTGCTCTATTGCCTCTTGGATATATTCCTCCTGAATCCATTTGGCCTATAATAACTGTACTTAAAGGAGATTCTATTAATTTGTTTTCTTCAAGTTTGAGAATAAAATTTCTAAATGTTTCTGGCGTCATTTACTTTAATCTCCTTATGATCTCATATAGTTATATTACTGAATATTGATGATAAAATAGGATATATCTCATTTACATAATGTGCAAAATCTATTCTATTATGCATATCATTATATGATGATAGATCAATATCATCACTGTTGATTATAGCTGTCATGTTCTTTAACTTTAATTTTATGCTTGAGCCATCTGTAGTTTTATAAGCAAAATCTAATAATGAATCAGTATTATTAAATAAGAAAGTATCAATAATATAATCCATATCACGTTCAGATGTAGCTAAACACAATCTGGATATTAGACTATAGAATATATTGGGGCTTAAAGAATCAAATCCTTTGAATATAACTTGATTGCTTTTGTTTATTACACCAACCATATACTTTTGTTTAAAGAGCATCCATTTATAAACAGTTGTTGATAATTGACCATATATATCATAGATATCATTTAATATCCTCATTTTATATGGTTTTATATATGCTCCATCTACTTCACTTTTAATGATGTCCCCAATACGTTCAGCAACATACAATACATCATCATAAACCATATATCTTAGTTTATATAATGTATCAATACCCATACAATGAATAATAATGTTTGTTAGAAAATAATTATATAAAAATTTCTTTGCTCTTTTGGGAAGATAACTTGAGGATGCTAAAATAGTACACATCTTAGTATAAAGAGCTAATGCATCTGCATCTAATACTTGTTCAGCATACGTTGTAAATGCTCTTTGCATATCTATCTTTATAATATTAGATGTAAATAATTCTTGTTTTGGATATATGTACTTTATAATAAATTCATCATTAGGTTTAGATGGTGTTGTTCTTTTAGAATATGGTTTTAATTCTTTCCAAAATAAATTAATTATATTATTATAATTGGTTAAAATATTATTTAATACATCATATGAAACAATCCAATCATAATAATGCTTTACATCATAAAGCAAAGTCTTTTCACAAACAATATATTTCATACCACATATATCTTTTAAAAAATGATAAAGGTTATACAATAATAATCATCTCCCTTACTCTTTAAACAATATATCTGGCAATATCATCTTCTTCATCATTATTGTTCATAGATTTGTTCTTGTTGCCTTTTAATAAATTATACTCTGCTATAGACTTGACTAAGTCTGATTTAGTATCAGACAAAATAAAGAAATCATCATTATTAATTTGTATATTTGAGCTTCCAGCTACACTTACAGTATCAAATATATCTACACCACTGTTCTCAAAGTCTAGTATATCAAAATACTTTGTCAAGTTCAAATGATTTGTTACCAAGAAACACATTCCTATAGCAAATACTAAATCATCATTTGGTTCTCCTTCTATTCGTCCAGATGATTTTCTGATAAGTGATGTTGCCTGTAATCTTAGGTTCTTAGATTTAACAAGATTATCATGTCTTGTAAATAATTCATATATCTGTTCCATTAATAAGGGTCTAGTAACTGCTGACATAGTTATACCATATTTATCTTTATTTCTGCTTAATTCATCTCTTATTATATATTTCTCATATTTTATTTTTAGCATTTCTATTGTCTGATTTCCAACTGCATTAGATTCTATTACTAATAATTTATTTTTCAATCTATCTACTATAGCTGGAATATATTGTTCACAGAATTTAATAACCTGACATTTGAACATACCTTCTGCTACTTGTTCTCCAGTATCATAATTAATGACCTCTACAGCAGAATAATCTGTACCACTTGATGTAGCAGTATCTATACCTACTATATATCTCTTATTATCATCTGGCTCCTCAAACCAGTAAATGTATCCATCAGGCATTGTTGAAGTTGATATTGGTGGATAAGAAAGCGATTCATCTTGCAATCTTTTAATAATATCATCTGGAAATATAGAATCTGTGCTACCTAAAAATAACAGTTCATATTCCTGATTCATTGTTTTCTCATCATAGTTGTTTAAGGCTTTTTGCTTCTCATACCAAGCATTATCATATACAGGTATTTCAGACCAATGAATCTTAACTGGAATATATGCTGATCTCTCTGGATCAGTAATGCTTTCCATCCACATCTTATAAAACTTTTCACCTTTACCAGTTCTTCCATTTGGAGTAGAAGATAAAACTACACCATAAGGTATGTTATTTTCTCTAGCTACTTTAAACGTATATCCAGCTGCATTTAAAATAGCCTTTAAATGGTCCTCCAAATGTATAAAAGCAGCCTCATCTATCCATATAAATGTAGGTCTCAAACCTCTACCTTTAGATGAGTTAATATCTCTAGTCTTATTACTGGCTTGTAAAATCAAAGATGAACCATTTGACAACTTAAACTCTTCAGCTTTATTAATAGTATATGATGGCCTCATCCAATCAGGTAATCTATTTATGATATCTTTAACTTCTTGTAAAGTTTCTCTACCCTGCTTTAGATCTCTTGTCATAAAGAGCACATCATAATTATCATTAAATATCATTAAATATGCTATAACTGCTTCATTCATTACAGTTTTACCACATTGTCTGGATGCAAGCAAAAGGATACCATCTTTTTCTTTTTTAGTCCAAATTTCTTTTAAAGCATTGATATATTTCATCTGACTGGGATATAGATTCAAATTGACTGTTGTGCCCAACCCAGGAACAGGTATCAATACATAATTCTTAAAGAAGTATGTTATATCATATAAGCATTTAAAGAATTCTTTAGCTTGCTCTTCAGCTTTCAAATTGATTCTTCCTTTACCTATCCAGCATATGCATCATGAGTAGATACTGCATTTAACATTACATTTATAGTACCTTGTGTATTTTTGACCTTAGTTCGTTTGATATTAAATTGAATACCTGATATAAAAAATGTTATTTCGCTTCCTATTTTATAGTTTATATGCTTATATTTCAATACAACTTTTCTACCTATATACCAGTGTGGAAATCTAAATGGTTGGGAAATACGAACAGATATAGGTTTAACAGTATTCAATATTATAGATGCTATACTTTCTCTTAAAGAATATTCATTACTCTGATCTAGATATATTTTAGTGTTTGGTTGTACTATCTTGTCCAAATAATTTTCAAACGAATCAACACTATCTACAAACTTCATAGAACGTATTAAACTCATTACATCTATTTCACTTTCTTTATACAGACCAGTATCACTTTTTTTGCATAGTGTTATTTTCTTTGGAATGAGTGCAGCAATACTATTAAATGAATTTGTTAATGAAGGAAGATTTGGCAAAAAATACTGTCCATCATCTATCCTTATTTTATCTTGATCTTCTTGTGGTAAGTCACCATATAATTCCAAAGCTTTATCTGATGATGTTGCTTCATTTAAAGATTTGATATATGCTACATTATCATGTAAATTAGTATAAATGATAGGGGGAATATTGAACATTCCATATCGTTGAGATATATATGCTAAATTGACAAAGAACTTATTATTTGGTATCCATATCTGTTCATATTTCTCAGAATTATCTAATTTGGATACATTTAATCTTAATTTTCCATGATTTGTTTTTGCCCATAGACTATTAATAACATCTATAACTTTAACATTCTCATAAAGACCACCAACAACAGTGTTAACACCAGTATACGCATCTTTAGCAACATATTCATGTCTGACATTTATTATATCTGGTCTGGAAGATAAATCTGCTTCTCTGTGTACATCAATTACAGCTTGACCAAAACTCAACCATTCACTATCTATTAAGGTTCTTTCTGTTTCACCCATATTCTTTTCAACGATAGTAATATGGACAGTATAAGGCATAAGAAGTAGATTTCTATATCTATTATCAATTCTAAAGTTCATTTTCATACGTGGCACTAATTTATGATTTTGCATGATAAATGCAACTTCAAGAATCTCTTCTTGCAAAACAAGAGAAGTCTTAGTAAATTTAAACTCTGCCTTTATATCAAATGCACTTTGCTTAACATCTGCATCAGGCATGTTATATCATCTCTATCTCTTTGTTGTCTGATGATTGTAATAATGATTTCAACTGTGTTAATATAGCATTCTTAGCAACTCTAATTGCACTTGGATTGATGCTTCCTATTCTTGTGTAGAATATATCTGAAGCGATATTAACAGTATTCATCATAGCAACTAATTCAAAACCAGAAGATACACATATAGTACATGTTGCACCAAACATACGTGTGATTCTATTTCTGAAATCATCAACAGTAATATTTGGCATTATATTATATTCAGTTAATATTCTAAATATATCATTCCAACTTGAAACATCATCACTTGGTAGCTTTTCTGTTTTAATATTAAATCTAATCTTAGAATTCTCTTCTTTGGAGAAGAATCTTCTCAATGCACCAAATGCAATTGCTTTTTCATTACCTTGATAATCAAAATAATGTGAACATATTAACCTAGCTATAAGATAAAAAACAGTACCAAGTTCCTGATCTGAAGTCTTTAAAATATCAAAATCTCTTATATAACATCTCATTAAAAGAGAATAACAGAATGCACAAGCAGCAAAATACAATGAATTTAATACTGTTTCATTATCAATATCATACAATATTAACTTTGTTAAACCATATAATATGCATGATGCAAAATTGTTATAGTCTTGGACTATAATTTTATTTTTAGTCATATCTAAACGAGCAGAGCACACATCTATATTCAATACAATACCTTTAGATGTTGCATCTGTTACGTATATCAATGCTGGTAATAAGCTAATTGCTTGAGGAAAAACAGATAATGATATATTGTTCAGAGTTAATTGCTTGATATATTCAGTATATGATGCTGAAAGTGCACTGGCTAATATATTATTAACTCTATCAATACCATCAAAGGGTCTATGTGGTTCTTCTAAATTAATTCTCTTATCTGGTGGGTTTCTCAATATTGGTATTGTTATATTAAATATATCTGATGGTGTATTAGTCAATCCTTTAAACATAATTATTTCACCCTTTAATTTTACTTCTTAATATATTTGCTTAATATATAAACATATTGTGTGAGTTTATCCAAACCAATTTCATCTACTAACTTCTTAAACGCAGGCGTATTCTGAATATCTGTAAAGTCAAAATTGGGAATTTTAATATTAAGCCAATTGTCTATAGATGTTTCTGGATCTTTACCATTCTTTATATATTCTTCATATATTTCTATAAACTCTTCAGGTGATGTTATTTCCTTAGCAGTATACGAATTAGATTGTTTTTTAGATATTAATATATCCTTTATTTGTTCATTTGATAATAACTTAATGTTAGGATAATAATCTGATCTGAAGTTAGCATTAGTAGCTATTTTATTAAGTAAAAGAACTAAAATAAAGAAAGTAGTATTGTTATATTCATCATATGCTAATACTGGTGATTTATAATCCATATCAGGAGACATATTATATTGTTTTGTAGTCTCTACCACTTGATCTATCTTATCCAATAAAAAAGAAATAGATATATCTGGAACATTCAAATATGTTAGAGAATCTCCAACATATACATACTTGTATTCTTCGACTGATTTACCAGTAGCCTCTATAGTTAATTTTTCTATAACCTTACCAATTCTAAAATCACTTTCTTCTTTAACATGCTCTCTTATATCAGGAGATGTCCACATATACTATCATTCCTTAGGATGGTATAAACATAACTCTGACTTGATTAGCAGAATTATTAATATTAATAATTCTTCCAACTATTTGATCTGCATATTGTTTTCGTTCTGTTTTGCTAATAACTTTCCCATAACCATTGTCATCAGGTATAATATAATCTCCAATTTGAGCGTCTTCAACATTTACTACATCTACCCATACATATCCAGCAGAACATATTGGAAGTTTTTTACCAGATTTAATTTCTTCTTCACTACCACCAGCTAAATAAGCATAGGAATCTGAAACTATACCAATCACAGATGAAGATCCTTTGTTTGCTAATGCTACAGTATCATTGTCCACTATTGATACTATTTTATTTTTTGCAGTTTCATATGAGAGGCCATCTTCAGGTATCAAACAATCAGCAAAGTCGTTATATACTGCATTATATACTCTTGTGGCATAAAAGTATCCATCTAAATTCAATCTATAAGATGCTGTTGGTGCTGTAGATCCAGCATATAAATAACCTTCAGCTTTAGTGGTACCTGATATCTTCAGAGTACCAGTCATTACATCTCCAGCTTTTTTAACATATGTATTGGTAGATTCTGTTTTTGTAGCAAAGGTTGTATTAGCATATGTTCGAAGATCATTAATTTCAGTATCAACATATCGTTTTGTAGCAGCATGCAATAAGTTAGTTGGATCAGCATGGAGAGTAAGATAACCAGTCATAGAATCTCCAACTTTTTTAACATAAGTACCAGTTGCTTGAGTTTGTGTAACAAAATTGGTATCCACATAATTTTTTAGATTATTTACACTGGTATCAACAAAACCTTTTGTAGCTGCATGCATCGTATTAACTGGATGATTATATAATGTTAAATATCCAGTCATTGTAGTGCCAAGTTTAGGCACATAATCAGCAACCAATCTATTATCTATTTCTTGAGCAGCATAGTCTACATACCCTTTAGTAGCTGCTTGTCTACTACCCAAGGGATCTCTAACAGTTGATGGGTGTACACTTAAAGTTAATACACCAGTCATAGTGTCTCCAGATTTCTTAACAAACCTATCATCATGTTGAGAATCATGATTGGCTATTACTGTATCCACATATTCCTTATTCGCTGCTTGATTTGGTTCAGTTGGAGTAACAACATAGATTATTGTATCTTCATCAATAACACCACCATATATAGGCGTAAAGCTTCCAGTTAACCATTTGGGAAGATAAGCTGGGTCTGCTCTTAAATCTTTAAAATTATCCTCATTAGCAATCCAAGTATTAAATGCTGATTCACTTGGTAAAGTTAACCAGTTACCAGTTTTAAGATAAAATAATTTTAAATGTTTCGTTTCATTATATGTTTCTATTGGAATAGTCTTAATGGAAGCAACTGCTAGTGGTTGTATTTTTCTATATTCATATTCAACAACTATAAAATATTCTTTTTGATTTATTGGGCCTGCATTAGGATCTAATACTACTATGGTAGATGGTTGTTTAAATTCAATACACACATAATTCATAACCACGATACCACTAGTCAATTGCATAACTATCTTTTGTTGTGCTGAATCATATATAAATGTATGATCTAATCCATCGATATATATATTTTGCCTCCCAAGTATTTTTAATAATTTATTATGATTGTCAGAAAATACTGGTGAAAAAGGATCTATATTTCTTTCCTGAATAGCATCCCATTGAGTTGTAAGCACATAAGCCATTATAATAACCTCCTCTATTTAAAACACAAAAAACCATTCAATAATTATCTTATCCATATTAGATTTAGGAATAGAAGGAAATGTTACATGAGATAACATAACAAAATTAATTTCATTGTGATCTTCTGATGGAGCAGCATATAATCCAGCTTCATTTATGTATGTATCTATACAATCATTATAGTCAATAGTCATAGAAAATTTAGCAGTAAGATAAGCAGAATATGATATGCTGTCTATTAATTTTTTATTTTTAGTTGGATTATATAATGGTCCTCCTAAATCATTAAATGGTAATATATTATAAAGCTCAGCATCATTATCAGTTGGCCAAGTTGGCTGAAAGGGAGCATCTATTGTGGCTGCACCATTACCTACAGAAAACCATCGTGGAACCCATTCGTTCTTAGCATTTGTATCACTATAAGGCAAATCAAATAGTCGCTGCATGATATAATTTCTACCAGTTAATACAATTTTGTTGTTCTTATCAACTACAATATCATTGTTTTTATAGATCTTTACTCTACCCTCAAATGAATATTTATCCTTATATTTAATATTATCATATAACTTAAGATACTTGTCCATATTATATTCATTTCCTCCTTTATTTATACTCTCTTTTAATATATTATATCTATTGGACTATATGATATATTTGATGGATCATATGGTATATTTGTTGGATAAGGATATATCATGTTTTTTATTCTCATATTAAACGTTACATTATTAAAACTTTTTCCACGTGGTATATATACCACAGGTATAATCCAGCCAACATTATAAGGTAAATATGTTATATTAGCAATATCATCACAAGTCATAAACTCAGACATATCTAATACATCTGTAGGTCTAAGTTCTCTTGGATAGGGATCTATAAATTGTGCAGAACCTATATCATATATATATGGTAACTTTTTCTTATACCAACCCACATCTTGTTTGTAACACCAACAATTGCTTAATAATTCATTATGTCTATTATGATGATGTATTATGTTCTGTTCTGCATCAAAATTAAATGCAAATCTAACTTCAGGATCACTCTGTGCAGATATTTCTACATCAACAACACCATGTAATATTTTATATTTAATTCGTCCTACTAAAATAACATCTCTATTCCATGTATTAACAACAGTACCAGATAAATGATCCCATGTTAAATGCTCCAAATTTTGGCGTAATCTATCCACTGTATTCATTGTAGGTATATAGAATTTCCATGTAGAAGGAAAATGTCCACTGTATGATTTAGTATATATTTCTTCTTTAAATACTCTAGTTTCTTCATCTATTATTTCATCTTGTGTGTTAACTAACAAGGAATAATCTAAAACATTTACTACAGCACTATCATCATCTAAATTTGGTACATATCTTATATAATCAATAGCAGAACGATACACGATTTTCTTTATATAATCTCTTATTTTGATGAGGATATCATATAAACTATCATCTTGAGTATCATCATAATCATATAATCTATGCATTACACCTGTGACAATCTGTTTAGTTATTATTCTAGATATATAGTCTGATGTTGTTACAGATTCATCTATATTACCATCTATTCGTAGTATGGGTGCAGTTTGTAAATTATAAGCATGATAAGGTTTTACAAAGTCAACAATTATTTTCATATATATCTTGTATAGATAAGAGAAAATAGCATATATGCGTAATGGAAACATCTTCTTTGTAAACCCATATAGTATCTGTTCTAATACAGCTAAAAAAGATAAATAGAATCTATTCCCATCAAGTAATGCTTTATTAAATAGATTTAAATCATCATCAATTGGTGTATATTGACTATCAAAGAATTTAGCAAAAGGCTTAATATCAAATATATAATCTCTCGACACTCTAGTAATCATAGTAACTGAATTTAAAGCATCTTCAATAGCTTGTAGTCTTGCTTCTATCCAATTATAAAAAGGTTCATTCATTGTCTTTAATACTTCATATGTTGAATAATTTAAAAAATTTGGGCCTGGTTTATAAAACCATTTCTCAATTGTTTGCATACGTAGAAACTTTTCATCAGTGTCAAATACATTAGCAGAAAGTTCATCAAACATCTCCAATGCCATTGGAATATCAACATATGGATTATCAACAGGTCCATTCCACCCTATTGATGATATCCCTACACTCTCTTGAACTTCTGGAGGGAAACCCCAATATAATCTATCAAATACCATCCACAATCCTAAACATAATTCATTAAAGGATATAAATTCTCCATATCCTTCTATTGATAGTACTCTAGTATTATATCCATGCAGTTCCTGATAATCATAATATTGTTTGACTATATCTAATGCAATAGATGCTTCTTGTATTATATATGTTGTTAAGAAGTTATTTATTGAAAAATATGATGTTCGTTGTGGAAAATTAGACATTAATAATTCATCTCCTATCTACGCAACTATTATAATAAAACAATTTCATTATAATGTTGAGGATCCAATAAAGGCCCAATCTGAAGAGGCTCGTAGGTTGTAATTATTAAATTAGGCGTATTATAGCTTAACCAATCGTAGTAAGCTAAATCTAATATTGGTTTGAAAGTAATTATAAATTGAGTGTCAACTTTATAATACATATTACCATATAAAAACAATTGCCATTTGAAATTGTTATCATCTATACATCTTAAGTTACCCATACAATCCATACCAATTATCCTCAATAATGATCCAGAATGTAATACCTGAATAGATCTCTCTAAATACATATCATAGCATATACACATATAGTCATCTACAAAAGATCTATAATTTGATGAATTATAATCATAATTTGCAACTTTACCACTAACATATAGTTTTTTATCTCTACCAATGAAAAACGAGATATTATCATCCAAATAAAACTCGTCTATGTCATACATAAATATATCATTACTTAGATTTTGAGTAAATACTTCTCTTTCAGGTAAAGCATTTAATAAAGAGCATTGTTGTACATAGTTTTCCAATTTATAAACATCAAACCCAATAACACCTGAAGTGTTATCTATAAAATACATAAAATTGTTAGTACACATAAACTTGTTTAATGGTCTTGATCCAAGATCAATATTAAATGTAATAGTTAGCTTATCTAAGAGATCATATTTCATTGAAAACCATGTATTGTTGGCTTTATTAATAACTATTATATCATTTGAAAACAAAATAAATAAAAATTCATTATAATCATAACTCTGTTTAATATGCAATGAATTATCATTCAAATAATCAGTTAATGACATGTTGTTTATAATATGAACTATATTATTAAAACTTAATGTTGAAACAACATTGCGAAATGTATCTATCATCATACCATTAGTGTTGTCATCACTGCTTGTAAACAATAGATATTTATCAGACATAAAAGCACATGCTATATCTGATAGATGAGAACAATTAAACGCTGAGATATAATTATTTTTGACCCACCAGTTGCTTTCAACACGAACATCTATCCACGTTGGTTCACCATCTTGATTATAATTAAATGTAGTTCCAGACAGATGTGTTCTAATACATTCTTTTGGTACACCATTATGAATAACTATACTACCAACTAGATATTGTGTGTTTGGTTGCCATGCACTGTAAGCATCAAGATATTCTTGTAAATAATAATCATACCATTCTTGATCATATAATACATATTTTGTTTCAATATTGTTATTTTTAGTATTTATTATATAACATACTGTTTTGGTCTTAAATTGTGGTGGTCCAGATATATCAGCTACTGGTTTGGTAGCCATAACATTACCATGACCATCTTCTACATCATAGGATATTCTAAACTTATTTAAGGGTATATTATCGTGATCTACTGAAACAGGATAATCTAATTTAACTACAACAGCAGCCTTATTTGTAAAGGAATTAAAATTGAAACTCCCTACTTCTTTAATAGATATATAATCTGGTAAGTTTAGATATTTCTGTAAATGTTTAAAATTATCTAGATTGTATGTACATAACCAGTTTTTTGGATATATAAATGTGTTTTTCAAAGCTATGCTATCTAATGTCTGCTCATCTAAATACCATAATATATCATCAACTTCACTAAGTTTCATATCATTAGCTACTAATACATTTTTATATTGTTTAGCCACATCAGAATAATATACTGTATCTGGAACTAGATACCATTCATCCAATGTTCTATTCAGATCATATTCATTTATTGTAAAAAATGTATAACCCAGTTGAACTAAAAAGTCTCCTAATAAATTTGGTGTGCCTTTTTTGCGCAAAAAAGAATATATTTTGTATGCTATATTCTGTCTAGAATTAAAATCGAATATATCATATATATCGAACCCATATGATATTAATATATCATTAATGATATCACTATCCAATTCATATACATTAGTTATATTTCTTCTTGTGGTAACTAATGTATTTATGACAGAAAATATTTTAGTAATTAAAAGCATTATATTATTATAATCTTCATGATTGTATATATTTTGATACACTACATTATCAATATGTGTTGTAACCAGATCTTCAGACTGAAAATATCGTTCTTTCATCATTGTTTGTGATATTTTAGAAAAGTCATTAGTTCTAATTGCATCTAATAATAATTTAAACATAACAATAGGTACATTAAGTGTAGAAAGAGAAGCCTCTAATTCTTGCAATGAGGATGTGTTTTTTAAATTGATATTATTCATTATTCAATCTCCATTTATTGTTAAAAATTCATACTAATTTGAGACAATATATGTAACTTCCTGGATATAATAATAAATTCCAATGTTGCTTCTAATAGATTAGTTGCTTTCATATCAGAAGATGTTTCAGTTATATCATTAACTGGATCAACTGAATTTAAAAGATATAAAAACTCTCTTAACAATGCTGTTAACATCAATTCATTTTGGGGAATATCTAATGTAGGATTGGATATAGCTTCTTTAAAAGCATTTATTGATAATTTAGCTTCTAATACTTTATCTGGATAGAAAGACTCTATTACATCTATATCATATGTATCTGTAATAGAAGTAGTATATTCTTGATAATCTAAAAACAGTTTTATTCTTGGATTGAAACTTGATCTTGTAAACTTATAATTAATTTCATCTGCATTAAACATATGTGGTAAAAACAATAAATTAAAAACACTACTATTAATAATATGATCTACATATTTTTCTGATAGCAAGGTTACATTTGGAGGAATTATTGTTTCATAAGTATTAAGTATAAAATCAATTTCAGGAAATGAATGTTTATTATCATTAAAATGTGCACATATATTTGTATGATATAACGAATTTAAATAGTTAATTACTTTCTCAAGACGTGATAATAATATTAAGAATGTCTGTCCTTGAGAGAATGGCAAAATAGATTTTAAATATTCTATGAATATATATTCACCATTTATATTATATTGTTCCCAATTTGCAAATGGTCTAAACTGTTCAACTACACATCTATAATAAGCTCTATTTAATGCTGCTGAACGTTCTATATTAACTATCATCCAATATACATAATCTCCATCTATATTAAAATGCAATATATCTCCAACTGTTGGTACAACATTAGTAGAAGGATCTATAACAATAGATGTCTGCGTATCTTGAGAGTAATTAACTCCTCTTTCAGAGGAATTCATGGCAGGTAATACCTGTTGAATAAATGTTATTGGAAGCATATATATCTTATGCCATTTCCTACCAGATAACTCACCAGTAGTTCTATATGTTTGAATATAATTTTCATCAAATACTGTATTTTGATAATCTAATTTATAATACGTAGAGTATATAACATTGTTCCAATCAGCATAATCATTATATACTAATTTCTGATACTCATCAGCATAATTTGTTAATCTAATAGTAGGTTGCATTTTAATCCTCTACTCTTTCTTCTTTAACTGTTTTTAATTCATATAATGACTGGCTTAATAAATCTATATTATCTAATATAGGAAATCTATAAGTATAATCTCTATCAGCATAATTAAATCTAATAGTTATACCAATACCTTTATTATATCTATCTCCTATGAATTCACTTTGTACGTCCAATACCCTAATTCTAGGTTCCCATTTTTCTAATGCATATCTAACTTCTTGATTAGCTTCAGTTAGTATATCTTCAGTTTCCAAAGAAAATAAAAGTTTAGTTATATTACAACCAAACTCAGGTTGCCATACTCTACTACCAGGAGGAGTAGCAAGAATGACAAATATGGACTGCAGAATAACACCAATATTTCTACTCTCATAAAAGTCTCCATTTGGTGATAATTCTGGTAAACATCCAATCAACTCTTGATATGCCATTATTTGCTACTCCTCCTATTTTAATTATTTCTTTTTCATTGATGTTGCTTTTTGTCTGGACAATTCTTCTTCTACTCTTTGTTGCTTGGTTTCTTCATACTTTACTCTCCAATTTAAGATAGCATCAAGTTTACCTACTGGCATTGCCATAATATCACTATATGGTACCCCTCCAAACAAAGTCATAAATAATGCTACCTTTTCAGTGAGCATCTTTTTATATGTTTCTTGTGCTTTAGGATTACTGTGATAAGCGAAAAAGCTCAGCTATTAAGCTGACTGGATTCTCCTCTGACTTCCCACAATTGGGACATGTTCCTCTAACATATAAATCTATACCATAATTTCCATATGCTTCATTCCATGCTTTTCTAATAGCTATTTTATCTCTTGATGGTAGATTACGTAGATAAGAATATATTTCAAACACATTTTTAACAACCAAATATTTCTTATCATCTTCACTATTATTTGTTGATGATTCATTTTCTATATTCTCATCTGGTTTCTGCTTCATTGCTACTTGTTTCTGTGGAATATGTAATTCTCTTATAATAATATAACTATCTGCTCTTCGTAAGATTTCCTGAGATATTCCTTTACTCGTTGCAAACTCACGTTCATCTTTTAAAGTAGGTAGGCAAAGCACAGCCTTATATTTACTTATAGGTAATGTTACATCCACTGTCTTTGCAATTAAACTTTCTCTTCCCTCATATAATCTTATATCAACATTTTCAGTGATATTCTCTTTAACAGTGTATTGAAAATCACAAGCAGAGCAATTGATTGTAAAGTCTTGTTCTTCACCATATGATGCTACTAATATTCCATAAAGCAAAGCTTCTCTATCTACTATAGAAACATTTCGTTCGAAATTATAAATAGTATCCAAAGGTGGTTCCTTTTCAGTAATACATTCATATACTGTTTGATTAAGTAATGCTGTTGCTTTAGCAGCAGTAAGAGCAGATTCCCTTAATCTCTCTTCCTGTGCTACTGTAAGAGACCTAACAGTTAAATGTAATTTACTATGTGGTGTTATAACCTCAAACGTAGGAAACTGAAAATCCTCAAATTTTGGTAAATCTTTTGCTTGATAAGCCATTAACAAAATCCTCCTTGTAATTAATTATTATTTGTCATTATATTTTACATCATTCTGTACAAAAATGCAATACAAAAATATATTGGTCTCCCTTTATCAGGGAGACCAATATGAAATGGTATTACGTATTACATTAAAATGTGGTTTAATATAGAATTAGTCAGATATTTCAATAAGTCCTACACCTTCATGCCTTATAAACTTAGCAGCATACCTGCTAAGGAAGGTCATGACTGGCTTCCTGCCAAGAGGGAATGGTGTAATGGTTAGTGGCCTATATGGTGCAAACACAAACACAGCATGATCTGGATTCTCAGGCTTTAACAATACTATCATTTTGCCCTGAGGAACTACAGGAGAGCTTAGCACTTTCCACGTATCATCCAGTACACCTGCTATAGGTGAACTACCAAATGCTCCACCACCAACAGTATTACCCTTGAAAGAATAATCAGAAGTAGTTTTCAGAATAGCAACATCAAGAGGATTGGCTACTATAGTATTGGCCACACCAATATTAGTATCAACATAAATCTGGTTGCTTACTTCATTCAGCTGAACTACAATCTGGTTATACCATTCTTTTCTACCAAATGCAAAATTAGAAGCAGGAGTCTTGGAGAAAGGTTTGATTGCATTGGGATGGAAAATGCTTGTTTCCCTAATAAGGGCATTAATCAGTTTCCTATCAATATCCAACGCTATAACATTTCCAAACGTGTCTACCAACTGAGCCTGGACGTCCATATCAAAATATGCTTTGACGTCCTGCTCATACTGAATCGTCCATTCAGCCTGCACTTCATGGTCAATAGCATTCATTCTAATCTTAAGATGTTTAAAACTAATTTTATTAGCATACATTTCCTCAAATCCAGAAATGCTTGCTACTATGGATATACCAGTTACCCTTTCAGACTGTCCTGCTCTAGTATTAGATACAGTTACAGTTCCTTTGAAATAGTCCACATTACCAGATACATGATCTACAAAACCACTAGTTCCAAGTTCAACATCAAAATTGAACATACCTTCTTCATTAGGCTCAACCAATATATCTACATCAGAAGTAGTGCTACCATTATCAGTAGTAAAAGTAACACTAACAATCTGAAAATCTCTCTGTAGATGAGCCTGAGAAGGATTCAATCCCTGAGCTGCCAGCAAATCAGTAACAGAAGGAACAGCAACAAGAGCTGGAGCAGTTACTCCTATTTGAGTTGCACTAGAAACATCCCTCTGTAGATTAGGCAGATCAAACTCTTCGTTACCAACCTTAGCTACAGCAATCAAAAATGGCCTTATAATTTCAGGCTGATCCATTGGCAATACAGTCAATGCTTCCCTAGCAACCAATGCAGGCCACATTTTCCTAAACACAGGAAGAATTAGCTGTGCCTGTGGTTTAAATCCATAAACAGTTTCAGCAAGTATTCCTTCCCTAACCAGACCAGACATAGTCTTGAACTCATCTTTCATATTTGGTTCAAGACCCTCTGAAAGAGCATCTACATAGTAATCAAAAAGGGCATCATCAGCCAGTATCTGTGGATAGTTTGCTACTACATCCACACCCTGCTTCTTCATAGACTTTGCAGTTTCCTGCAACAACGATTTTACAGCACTATATTGCATTTATTTTACCTCCATATTAAAAAGTGTTTTTATAATTTATTCCCAAATAAATTATTATCTTCTGTCTACTATACTTCATATCTTCTTAGTCTATTATATTTCTCATTAACAATAAGAAATATAACCACTTATCTTATTAGTACTACCATTATCATTAACTATTATTAACTTCCTAAGTAAATTACTTTGAATATTATTGAATACATATCTTCCAGCTTTTAAATAAGCAGGAGTAGAATTCATAGAATTAAAGTATAATCTTAAATTGGATTCACATTCTATAACGACATTTAATCTATACATTGACGACATCTTTTCAATTGGTAATTCAATTGTAAATTGATCAACTAAGTTATCTTCTTTAAAACTATAAAGAATAGGAGAAACTGGTGGATCATCTGAAATAAATTCTATATATTTGTTAAGCTCTGCTTTAGAAAGATATCTACTAAGTGTAAATGTAGAATTACCTTTTGCGATAAAATCACCAACAACTACATCTTTAGGATTGTGATTCTTATAAGTAGGCATTATTCTTTTTACCTCTCTTTAGATAATAATTATTTTATCCCAAAATATTTTTTGAATAGGGTATCAATTGGTTCTCTGGTATTTACATAATCATTGAGAAAATCTACAAGATTCTTTTCTTTCTTATATTCTTCTTCATCATATAGATAATTCTCAATTAATTTATCTACAGTGTTTTCTGCTTCCATTAATTTGTTATGTTTCAAATTAATTTCTAGCAGTTCCAATAAAGTTTCAAAATCATTCTTTACTTTATTTTCAGCTAATGGTTTAGAATTAAACATACCATTAACAATATCAAATCTATCTACCAGAATATTGGATTCTGTCAAATATGATGCTCTCTTTTTAGTATTTGCAAAATGTTCTTTGACAATCTCAATCATACGTGCTTTTTCATGTGAAGGATTACTAACACAATCATATGTTATGATTTCAAATGGGGCTGTTATTTCAGTAATTCCATCAGATCTTGGTTTACATTCACCTACTGCTCTAACTGAAAATCCTACCTTAACTCCATCCATTATTAAACCAGCTAATTTATATCCATTATCAGTAGAGGTGGTCTCAATCTCTCCCAAGACCATATTACCATCCATCCACATTTTATTTATTATATGTGAAACATTATCATATAATACAACAAAATGCCTATATTCATCTACTTCAGTATTACCTGTAAGCACAGGATGATCCAGTTCTCCAAGCAATGTCCTTGCTTGAATAAGTGGTTGCAAAGAATTAATTGCTTTCTCAACTAGATATTTAGGATACATACGTTTATTAAAATTAACATCATCAGTAGTCTGCAATACAGTTCTAATTTTAACTTTTGGCATCCTGGCACCCATATACTTTGAATCAACTACTTCAGTATATAGGTTAGTTTTATCTATACCATTATCCAAATATATATACATTATGTTTTTGAACCTCCTAACCAATTGTATTTAATAAAAAGTCAATATCATCATCTTGTTCTTTTGGAGAACTAGATAATTGATTATCCTTATCAGATATATTATCTTCTTCACTATTAGTTGCACTGTTATCTTCATCACTCTTTTTGTTATCATTATTATCATTATCCTGATTATCTTGTGATAAGGTTTCATCATCAGAATTATATTTCTTCAGTATCTCTATAGCTTGTTTTACAACTTCTGCAGAAAATTCCTCCAGCTTTTTATTAACTTCATCTAGATTATCTTTCTCATATATGCTATCACCAATAGTTGCAATTGTTTGTAAAACTTTGTTTACATACTTTATTAAAGGAGTAAAATCAGCATCTCTTGTTTTAGTAGATGCCATATTGAGCAAATCTCTGATTCTGATTAATTGTTTAAGATTAAATAAAAATTTATCTTTGATACTCTCAGCATCTTGTTCATCTCCAGAATCTATCTCAGGAGTTTCTGGGATATCAGTATCAGAGACATCTGGAATGTTTTGATCATTGGTATTTAAGATATCTTCTGGTGTAACATCATTGATATTGGTATCATTTTGACCAGTAATATCAGAAGGTTCATTATTTAACTCATCATCATTAATTTGTTGATCATCTGTTTCATTTTGATCATCATCTTCTTCATCTAACAAATCATCTACTTCAAATAAAACATCGTTTTCAGTATAATTATCGATATCATATATCTTATTCAATAATTCATCAATATTCTCATACTTACTATATAATATATTGTCAATAGTCATTTTATACTATAACCTCCATCAATATTACTTATAATATGTTATTAAGGAGTCTCTGGAGCTGGTGTTTCTTCTCCTCCAAACAGATCTGATGAGAGTTCTCCACCACCCATGTCTTCTTCATTGGATTCTTCTCTTGATTTCTCCATCTGTTCCAGATAGAATTCATCAAAATCATATTCTGGTAAGAATCTCCTCAATATCTTCTCTTCAGGCACATTCATTTCTTTAAGTGCATTATATATATCTCTAATTTCAGTGTACATTTTTGATAATGCCTCTGTAATAATACCTCGTGGAGGCATAAACGTTAGAGATATATTATGATAATTACTATTTAGATCATCATCATCTGAATGTACTAATATATATATTTTATGCATTAACTCTGTAAAGTATTCAGAGAACATCTTTTGATATCTGATAACTGATCTTGCAAATAACATACTTTCTTGTGCTAGGGTTGCTTTAGTTGAATTGAATTCTTCTATACCTAGATAAGATGGTGGAATTTCAATACCAGTTAGTATATTCTTTATGAGTGTTGTATCTTCACCCTGTCTGGTATCTGAATAGGATCCCATATCAAGTGTATCCATTTCAACATATCTTTTTCCATCTTTAGCAGGTAAATAATAATCTTCAAAGGTAGATACAATAGAAGGAATAGTTTCTATATCATTTAAATCAGATACCTTTACTTCTCTACTTTTAACTGCCCTTTTAACATTCTCTATTCTACTTGCTGCATCTCTAGTGCCTGATACATCTACAGTAAATATCATATGCTTTCCTGCTCTAGAAAGCATATATATCGTAGATGATACTAATCTGGCAAGATATAGCCTAAATATAAATTCAAGATCTGCAAATATAGATTCTCCATATACTTCATCTTTAAGACTTATATTCTTAAAATGAATCATATTGCTTTCAGGCACATATCTTACATTGACAGATTTAATAGAACTAATTTTATTATAACCTTTTATAATATTAATTAGAACATCCTTTATATCATCAGATAATGAATTTACATCAATTTGTTTGAGATATGATGAAATAACAGCATATACTTTGTTTATAATAGTATTAAATGCCTCTTTTTCAGAGTCCATCTGCATCTGAGAAAAGGATCCTGCATTACCCATTCTTGGGCCTGCTGCTTCTTGAGCACTAGTTTCACTATCAATGACTAAATAACCGAGGCATATATTATAACGTTGTATCTTAATTACATTATGTGGTTGATGAAATATTAACGAAACATCATCATATGTTATATCATCTTTATTATTTTTTGCAGTATCTTTATTTAATTCATCTTCAGTAATAAGATAATCTTCTGTGATATTATCTTCATTTTTATATTCTCTTAATTCCTTTGATACTAAATCATTTTCTATTAAATTATGTCTGCGAATATGTTTTATATCCTCTGTTTCTAATAACTTGACTGATATCTGTTTATCTTTAAATAACTTATTATTTATTTCAGATAGATTGATCTTTTCTTCTCTGATGACACCACCAAACACATTCTCCATTTCACGCTGTCTAGTAGTTAATTCAACAAAGAAATCACCAAATAATAAAGTATTCTGAATAATATAATCTGCTTTCTTATCTATAGCTAATACTTTCATAGCATTTCTAAATTCTTGTTTAAGAAGATCTATTTCAGTCTCTATACCTTCAATATCATCCAATTCAGATATTACATTCAAAGATCGTTTATTAATATCATCTGGTGAAAGAATATTATCAGCCCATATACGTAATGCTTTTCCTAATATAGGTATTCTATCTTTAACAGCAAGTATATTCTTATAACTATCTAATCTTTTCTTAGATGGTGTAAATTGAGAATATCCAGCATTAAATGAACTCAATACATTGTCTATAACATCTGATTCTTTTCCATTGTTAGATTTATTAACAACAGCATTAACCAAATCAATCCAGTCTTTTTTCCTATAGGGACTTAATAAATCAGCACTATTAACATCATCTAGATGACGTTCGAAATCAATAGTTAGATCTCCACTTTTATTAATACTATATAGTAAATTTCTAAATGTATCTTTAATGGACAATTAATAATACACCTCTCAGTGTGAAATCAATCTTATCTAATAACGTTATAAATCATATTCAAATGTCTATATATTTCTCTAGATATAAAATCAAAGTATTGATCCTTGGTCATAAATACCAAGGATTCTCTTTGTAATTTTCTAGGTATATTTTTCACAATATATGCAAATGCTTCTTTGTATATCATAAAGTATTCTTCAGTATTTAAATCCAAATTATTAACAAGTGCATCATGTACACCTTTTTCTTGCATGAAAAAATCTATCAATGATGATATTGTTTCTGAAAGCATAGAAAGAGTATTTCTCATTGATTTAATTCTATTTCGCTCTCTTATTGAGGACAATAATCTAGACAATATGAATGTTAAGTATAATAACATAAAAATTATAATATATTTTATCATTTATGAAAAACTCCTCTCTCTTATTATCATAATCAATCGAGTTGCAATGATTTAATTTGACATTGCAACTCGATTGATTACAAATGAGAATATTTTATTTTGTTTTACTATTCATTTTCAGAACATTCATCATCAGAATAGTCTTCAGCCCCACCTCTTACATGTTTCTTAGTGGTAGCATAGAAAAACACAAGATCTTTCTTATTAAGTAATAAGACGTCTTGCTCTCTGGTTGGTATATCAAGCAACACAAAATCAGTTTGACTCTCTGCTATCTTTTCAGCTATACGATGAATGTCTTGTTTGGTAACATTCTCTGCAGTGAGAACTGATTTGGTATTATTAATATACCCAAATACCAGCCTAATAGAACACGTTTTTTCCTTAACCTGATTTTCCATAATTATACCCTCCAATATTCTTAGAATGATTTTATCTTTTCTTTTTGATTATATATGACATTTTGTGAAAAATCAAGTAGTTAATAAAACTACTTTCCAATTTCTTCACTTTCTGGTTGTAATGATTTAGATTTCTTACCAGTGCTTTCTTGAGTATTATCTATAATCTCATATTGTACTCCTTGCACATCCAAAAGCAATAGCTGATGTTCGTATAATTCAACAATAGCTGGAGTTCTAAGGGAGTTAAATCCAAATGCATTTAATGTGCCAGGAGATTTTATATTGACAAGTACCTTCTTTCTAGTATACATGGCTGTAATCTCCTTTTATATAATAATGAACAAACAATATTACTTATTATCATTTGCAAGTTTACGCAAGACCATAGCTGGATCAAATTCTTCATATGTGCTATAGATGCTCAATAATCCTGAAGATTCTCTAAACTTAAGATTACCTTCCTGCGATTCAGCTTCCTTCCAAGGTATAAGCATACCAAGCTGTTCGAGATATTTCTCCAGCTTTTGCCTCACTTCTTTAACTACATTTTCATTAACCTTTAAAGCTTTAAGGGTAGCATCATTAGCAAATACATCAGTTAGGGTTTTAATAGCACCTGGTATTGCATAAAGTTTTCCATCAATAATATCTGCTATGGGATACTGATATGCATCTATATCATTTTCCTTACCAGGTTCAACATATAGATGAGCTTGTTTTATTAATTCAAAATTTACAGTATCAGTCTTAACTGCAGCTTCAAGTATTCTCTTACTAGAATTGACAGGAGACCAAGTAGCATTAACAGCAATTGGAAGTGGAACATAAGATTCAGTCTGTTTCTCTGGAGTTTCTGCTTCTTTATCTGGTGCTTTTTTATTTACTTCTGCTTCTTTTTTCTTACATTTTGCCTCTTCAGGCATCTCATCACTTACATCTTCTAGTTTATCAATATCCCTCAATACAGCATCCAAATCAGTATCTTCTGCTTCAGTTGTTTTTACCATATCTTTATCTTTTTTCTTTTCAGCATCAGGATCTTCAAAATTCTTTGCTACTTTTTCCATAGCTTTATCTACACTAGTTTTTGCTGCTTCAACCTGATTTATGAAATGCTCTACAGTAGAAAGTGTTTTATCAAGATCAAATTCATCTTCAGATCCAGCTTCTGGTTCTAACTCAGCCTCAGGCTCAGTTTCCTGTTCTGGTTCCACTTCTTCAGGCTCTTCTGCTGGTTCTTCTTGAGGTTCCTCCAAAGATACAATGTTATCTAGAAATTCACTTATAATAGACATAAGAACATCTGTACCATTGTCTCCATATACATCAGACATATCAGCAGGTTCCTCAACAGATACTACAGATTGAACTACATTATCATCATCTGCAGGCGTATCAATTGTAGAAGCAACAACAACAGGTTCTTCCTCATCTTCCTGTTCTTTTAAAGCTGTAAGTAAATTACATAGTTCAGTAATATCATCAGATTTATTGTTTACTGACTCTTTGATGATGTTGTCAATTTGTTTAGCATTCTCTTTAATCTTTGACTCAGCAACAGAAACCATTTTTTGAGAAATTATATCCTCAACCATATTATTAAGTTTCTCAGCTTCCTTTGTTAACTTTCCTTTAAGATCATCAGTAATATCAACAGGAACAATATTGCTCTTTTCAAGATCCTTAATAATCCTACTGGAAAACAATTCACTTGCAACATCATTCATTGCAGGTTCCTTTGAAAACTCCATTTCTTGAACCATTTTATTCTTCTTCTTCTCGTTTGTCATTTTTAAATGACCTCCTATTTTAATATTTTCTTATTTTATGAAACAAGAGCAGATGTTGCTCCTGATCCCAATAGTGCTAAAATTGAAGATATTGATAATATTATACCAACTGGTTTAAACAATGCTTTAAGATACATAAGTTTCTCATTAAGTTCTTCACTTAATCTATAAGCTATAACTGCCTTAAGAAATAAAACAAATAAACCACCCATGATTATATTAAGACTAGCTTGCTCATTAACACTATCTTCTTTAACAATAGTAAATGATATATTAGGTACTTCTGGTACTGGAGGAGCCAACTCTTCAGGAAGTGGGTCTGGTTTTTTCCTTCGTAGATTGTTATATATCTCCTTTGCATAATTTTTGATTTTATCTAACCAACTCTCTTTATCCTTAACACTGATAGATGTTAATTTTTCATTAGCTCTATTTAACCATATTGAAAGTGCAATCATTATAACACAAGCAGTTAATCCTCCAGTTAATCCAGCTAGTGATAAGGAAATTCCTGTCACTACTCCACCTACTGCTAATTTATCCACCATATTACTGGTAGCCAGTTTATTGCCAATATATCTACTTATACTTTTAATAATATTATAAGCTAAATTGAGAGCAGCTTTGGCTGATTTTAAAATTAAAATAAGAATAGATTTAAACCATTCTTTATCTACTACATTTTCTATTTCTGCACCAATATGGGCATGTTTAACATATTCCTTTATTATGTTCTTTGGGTTTTCAAGAACATTAGTAACTATTTTTTTACAACTTGGATATTTGCTTATAACATCATTTACAAATTCCTTAAAATTAGGAAGATCTACATTTAAATATTTGCCTTTTTGTTTTGCATTTAATTCTACTTGTTGCATAATACGACTACGTTCTCTTTTATCTAGAAGTAACATTTTATCAATGATTCCTCCTTTTCATTATATCAAAATAATAATTGGTATTGTAATTCATATTCAGTTATGATATAGTTTATTTAATTATATCATATCATATCATTTATTTGTTACGATTTCTTTTAGGATATGAGAACAAATAATTGAATGAATAGGAACAAAATATAGCCTAAATAACAATAAATAATATAGGGGGTAATAAATAATGGAAATGCAGGAAAAGTTTTTTGAAAATTTGGATAAGGTAATGGCTGATGTAAAATCAGGAAATCTAGGAAAAATGCTCCAATGGATGAAAGAGTTTGGATTGACTACATTTGCTGCTATATCAGGTTTTTTAACAAGCATAATTAGTTCTTTAAAAGATATAACAAGTAAAGGATTGGATACTATAAGTGGCGTCATCCCTGTGGATCAAATACCTGAAGGAATAGCAACATTCTTTCAAAATGCATATGCTAGTCTTATGCGGGTACTGAGCAATGTAGTATCTCATCTTACAGGTGCAGCTAAAGCTATAGCTGCAAGTGTACCTGCTACTGTAACAGTTGGTGCAGTAACTATACCAACTGCTCATCTTATCCTTGGTGGTGTTGCAGCTTCTGTAGTATTGCTAGCATTGTTTAAACTATTTAATCATCTTAAGGCACAGCCATCTGAAAATACATTTAGTGATGCTATGGATATATTTAATGAGATGCCTCTGTTTGCAGAGAGTGTTAGCAAACATCTATCTGAAGAAGATGGAGAACCATCCAAGATGGGTAAAGTTATTTCTTCCATCCTTAATAAAGGTAAAGAAGTAGCAGATAAAGTAGTAGATATGCTCTCTTCTGGTGTAGATAAGTTAGAAGGTGCAGCTAAAGTATTGCTTAGTTCCAAAGCAGTACGTGTCTTGCTAGGAGTATGTGTTCTGTTGATTTCTGTTGGTTTCATGTTATTATTTAGTAAACAGGGTCCTGAATTAACTGCTGTCTAAATCAATGTAAGAAGTAACAAAAATAAATATAGCACTCAGGTATTCCCTGAGTGCTATATTTATCTAATAATATAGTAAGAAGACCTCCACCTCTATAGGTGGAGGATGAATT
>ERZ795060.1139-NODE-1139-length-32251-cov-34.392689_pt1 | contig 32251 bp, 29 predicted proteins | sample MGYA00375144_ERZ795060 | MGnify/ENA primary metagenome ERZ795060 (study PRJEB30189, sample SAMN05720157) | activated sludge metagenome | isolation source: anaerobic digester from wastewater treatment plant | place: Japan | collected 2015-05-15 ...
AGCAGCTTTTCCGAGTGGAACGTGTCAGAGGTGAAAACACAGGCCAGGTGATACTGAGTAATATGCTGCCTGTGCCTGCAGGGAAACCCCCTGTGCAGAAAATCTTAAACGTGGTGAGCACAGAAATCATCACAGATGAAGTGCGGATTATTCCGGATCTTGTGATTATCCAGGGAAGAGTCAGGACACAGGTGATTTACGTAGCTGCAGAGCCGGACCAGCCTGTCCACCATATGCATTTGGAAGTGAATTTCCTGGCAAATATCAGGATTCCCGGAGCGGTTCCGGGTTTGATGGCGGAGATATTCCCCAGCGTAGAGTTTGTGCAGGTCACTATTGTGAATCCTAACACTGTTATGCAAGACTTGATTCTCAGCATCTTTGTGAAGGTTACTGAAATTCAGCAGCTCCGTGTGGTCACAGACGTAAAGTCAGACAGAATTCCGATTAATGCCGTAAGGCAGCTTGTTGCCATTGAGGACGTGGTGAATGAAAAATCGCAACAGATCAATATCCGCAGGGAGGTAGAAATACCCGAAGAGAAGCCGCCTGCGCAGAAGATACTCCAGATATTCAGTTCAACTGTGGAGATAACACGTGCCGACATACTCGACGGGAAGATCATTCTAGAAGGCGTCCTGGTGCTTCAGATTATCTACGTTGCAGCTGAGGAGGATCAACCTGTCCACCATGCCCATGTGGAAATACCGTTTACCTCATTTGTAGATATGCCCGGGGCTTATCCGGGGATGAATGTCCTGGTGAGGCCGAGAGTAGAATTTGTCACTGTCCAGTTCTTGCCTGTGGGAGTGACTCCTCCTCCTGATGTAGGCACAAGAAGTCTTGTGGTTGATGCTATTATCGAGGTATTTGTAAAGGTAACGAAGACAGTCCAGAAGCACGTAGTCATCGATGTGATCGTTCCTCAAGGCTTTCGCGACCCGTAAAGCCGGCTCGGTGGCTGATGCTGCACTTAGGGACTGCGCCTCCGGCGGAGGCGACGTGGGAAAAATCCGGCCCGCAAGCAGATGGCCGGATTTTTGCACCCTTCGTTGCAAGCATCGGCCACCTAAGCAAATGGTTATAAGTGACACACCTTCTTAGTCAGGCATATCATATTCTGGCAGATGTGTTAGCAGAGAGGGAGGGAGGGAGATGTCAGGCGATTTGACCATCTCCGGTATTCACCACAAGAAGGTAAAAGTCGAGGTAATAGCTGCTGATGTCAGCGCGTCCATTGTTGCAAGCGGCCAGCTTACTGTCCCGCCTCCGAAGCCGGACATAGCTTCGATTCTGGATACACAGGCCCAGGTTACGATCACTCGTGTATCCGTTGTCTCCGGAAAAGTCGTAATCCAGGGAAACGTTTCAGTGGATATCACGTATGTTTCCGCCGCGCCTTCCCAGCCGGTCCACTTTTTCGAAGGGACCTTGTCCCTGTTTGGGAGTGCTGATGTGCCAGGGATTTTCCCTGGGATGACTCCTGAAGTCGTAGTAACGAATGTTTTTGCCACATCGCGTCTCATAGATCCCAGGACAGTTGAGGTTAATGTCCTAGTTACGATAAGGGTGAAAGTCCTTAGGGAACAGGTCCTTCCGATAATCAGCGACGTCCCGAAAAAGATTGTTGTGCCTACAGTGACTAAACCTGTCGTGCCTGTCGTCAAACGCAGAGTTGTCACTGTAGAACGTGCGGTGCTGCAAGGGGAAGCTCAGACGATTGCAGTAGGCACTGTATCTATTCCGCCTGATAAGCCCGGTGTATCCAGTATTATTCGAACCAGCGCTGCAGGCTCCGTTACCCGGGCTAATGTGCAGAGAGGCAAAGTCATCGTGGATGGGGTTGTGTCTACGCGCACTCTTTATGTAGGACTTAGCCCTCAACAACCTGTATTCTCAGTGGACGGTTCCATCACTTTCAGCGTAATCGTAGACCTTCCCGGTGTAGAAGTGGGAATGTTTGCATTTGCAGCTGTGCAAATCGAGTCAGTGGACGCAACGATCGTAAATCCTCGTACCTTGCGCATAAGGGCAGTTGTGAAAGTTTCGGTAGTTGTTACAGTGGAGCGAGAGCTTTCCCTCGTAACCGGCATCGGGGCTCTTCCGCCTACACTTGTGCCTGTCACCCAGGACTTCTTAGTAGAGGAGATCATCGGTCAGGTGCAGGACGATTCCACGATTACAGTGCAAATCGTAGTTCCTGCTACGCACCCGGGTATAGGAAGGGTAATACAGTCCTTCGCTCAGCCTAAAGTCACCAAGACCTTAGTGCGTGACGGTGTTGTGTTAGTCCAAGGGACGCTCAGGATTACCCTGCTCTTTTCTGAACTTCCCAGCCAGAAAGTGTTTGCTCATGTACAAACTGTGCCGTTCACATTGACATTGCGCATAGCCGGGGCACATCCTGCCTGCTGTGGAGTGGCGGAAGTCTCAGTTGTCAGGGTAGTTGCTGTGCCGGTTCAACCGAGAGTTGCAAATGTCAGGGTAACGTTGAGGGGCTGGGGAATGGCGACAAACATCGACACTGTTCCGACGGTAGTCGACATTCGGTCCCATGAAGCCGGAGGGGAGTTGCCTGGGCCTCCCGTCAGTTCGATTACCCAGGACCCGTCAAGCTCAGGAGGCAGAGTGCATGTAGTCCAGATAGGAGATACTCTGTTCCAAATAGCCCAGAGATACGGAACCACTGTGGATGCGATAGTACAGGCAAACAATATTCAGGATCCCAATAGGATAATGGTGGGGGACACGTTGGTCATTCCGTAATGGCTGCAAATAAAAGAGCTGCATAATCGGTAAGGAAGTTCATCCTCCCAAAATCCGGCCCATAGATGGGTGCCTGTCTTTGAGATTCCCGGTGAGCGATAAAGACAGAGCCCAAGCCTGTGGCCGGATTTTGTTTTTCCCTTGTGAATGGACGAGCTGCGAGGAGGATTAGGAGGTTCATTTGCCAAATATTCCTTGGAGACGGTCCGTATTTGACTTGCCCATGCTGCCCGGGGAGACCCTTTAAACCACGGTTTATCACTTTTTGGGAGGAGGGGAGGAGCGGCTTCTTCCTAAAAGAGTTCAGGGAGAAAGGCGCGGAATGATTATGGATAGATTGAAGTTGCCAAGTCCGGTTCGGGTAAATGTCGTTCCTTTCGTGTCCGTGCTGCGAGATGACAAAGAAATCCAGGGGCGTATTATCGAATACATGGAGGAGCTGCGGAAGATTCAAGGCTTTAAGTTCTTCCTATCACCTCTTGGTCATCAAAGTCTCTTGCAGGATAGTCATTGCGAGCATCAAGATACCGACATAACCCTGCCGCTCGTGCTGAGCGGAGGGACAGAGCTTGAAGTCCTTGAGTTCCTGGCCCTGCAAGACGGACCCACCCTTATCCTTGCTCATCCTTCAGATAATGCTCCTGCAGCTGCTCTCGAGGTGTTGCCTCTTCTGGCTGCTGATGGGCATGTTGCTCGTCTCATCCAAGCTACGCCAGGATGGCAAGATGAGCTCTCTCGCATGTTGAATATGTTTTGCACCAGGATTCGGATGAAAAGCGCAAGGATCGGTGTGTTCGGCGGCAGAGAGATAGAGGTTATGCAGCCTTGGAGATTAACCAAGAAAGTAAGAGAGGTATGGGGCCCGCGCCTCGTCCGGTTTGAGGTGGATGAGCTCATAGACGCTGTCCGGGAGATAGATCCCGAAGAGGCGAAAGACGTAGCCTTTGAGTTCGCAAAGGGAGCGACATGTATCTTTGAACCGGGAGAGGAGATTTTAGAAGGTTCAGCCGGGGTTTATCTGGCCTTGAAGAGATTTGTCCAAGAGTATCGCCTGGATGCGGTAACAGTGAAGTGTTTTGACCTGTTACAACCGTGTCAGAATACAGGTTGCTATGCCTTGGCTCGCCTCAGTGAAGAAGGTGTTCCTGCTGCTTGCGAAGCTGACGTTCTTTCTTGCCTCGGAATGCTTTTCATCCATGAACTGACTTCTCAGCCAAGTTTCATGGCAAATCCTGCTCAGATCGATACAAAATTAGGCAGGCTACTGCTTGCTCACTGCACGATTCCAAGGACTATGACAACTGCATACAGGATACGCTCACACTTCGAATCAGGGATCGGAACTGCAATAGAAGGGGATGTAAAGCCCGGCCCGGTGACAATGGCGCGAATCGGCGGAAGGGGCCTTAACGAAATCTTCGTTGCCAGAGGGCGCGTGATCGAGTCTGATCTTAGTGACGACATGTGCAGAACCCAGATAACAGTGGAGTTATCAGATAAGGCACATGTAAATCATCTACTGCTAAGCCCCCTGGGCAATCACCACCTGGTAGTGGAAGGGGATCACCTGCAGGCGATAGAGGAGTTCATGGGGCTGTTTATAAAGGAGAGCAGGATTTTTGTGTAGAATCATGTGTGTTAATCATCTCCTTTTCTTAGCTATTGTTAGCTAAGCTGTTGGGATGCGTGCTATACTCAAGACAGGAGAAGGAATGGACCGGAAAAGGAAGGGATAACGGTTGGAGTCTGATTTTCAAAAGTATGCTGTACTTGCCAGGGAGATGGGAGCTGTAGATGCAGTTATCATAGATATAAGTGATGTCGCGTTCGATCCCAGGACTTACATCAAATGCATGTATGGTTGTTCCACCTGGGGGAAAAACTGGACATGCCCGTCAGCTCCGGGGGCACTGAAGCCCTGGGAAGCCAAGGAAGTGCTCTCCCACTACAAGAAGGGCTTGCTTATCCATACCCATGACAAGGACATATCGCAGAGAATATCCTTTGAAATAGAAAGCAAGGCTTACGTTGACGGGTACTATTTTGCTTTCAGTATGAGCGACTGCGGCCTTTGTCCTGAGTGCACATTGCCTGACGGGGAACCGTGCCGCTTCCCGGGGATGGCAAGGCCTGCCATGCAGGCAATGGGGATAGATGTCTTCGCCACGGCAAGAGGCCAGGGGCTTCCCATAGAGACCCTGGCTGACGAAAGCTGTAAAGAGAACTGGTACTCACTTGTTTTGTTCGAATAAAACGGCTTGCAAGATAGAAACCGGTTAAAAGGAGGGCGGTTGGAGCTGGCAAAGCTTGATGTATCGAGATTTATTGAAAGACTCACGCTGGAACCGGGATATCGCGGCCAAATAGTGCATGTTGAGGAGATTCCTGAGCGGGAAGCAAGATACGGGGAGCTCAAGTCTCCTTTGCATCCAAAGGTGGCAAAACTCCTGAAAGATTCAGGGATAGAACGTTTATACACCCACCAGGTTCAAGCTATTGACGCTATCAGAAGCGGTGAAGATGTAGCAATTGTGACATCAACTGCCAGCGGCAAGACCCTCTGTTACAACGTGCCTGTCCTGGAGCGGTTGGTTGCTGATCCTGATACAAAAGCCCTTTATCTTTTTCCTACCAAGGCCTTAGCCCAGGATCAGCTGAGAGGACTCATGCGCTATCTGGAACTGGATCCTTCGCTTCCCTTAGTCCCGGGCACGTACGACGGTGATACCCCTCCTAACGCCAGGCGCAAGCTCAGGGATGAAGGTAACGTCATTTTAACCAATCCGGATATGCTCCATCAGGGAATTCTCCCGAGGCATCCTTCATGGGGACAGTTTTTCAGAAACCTGGCATACGTGGTTATCGATGAGATGCACACTTATAGAGGTGTTTTCGGCTCTAACGTAGGTTGCGTGATCAGGAGGCTCAGCAGGATCTGTCAGCATTACGGAGGAAGGCCGCAGTTTGTGTGCTGTTCCGCCACTATCGCGAACCCGGCAGAGCTCGCTGAGAAGCTTACAGACAGGCCTGTAACCCTTGTTGATGATGACGGCGCACCTCGCGGGCCTAAGAAGTTTGTGTTCTGGAACCCTCCTTTCATAGACGCCACCCGCACAGAGAGGAGGAGCTCCAGCTTTGAAGCAGAGCAGCTCCTTACCAAGTTGATTCAGGACAGGGTACAGACCATCACTTTTGTCAGAGCTCGGGTAGTGGCTGAACTTATCTACAGGTTTACCCAGGAAAGGCTGCAGAAAATTAGTCCGTCACTGGCGAACTCTATAAAACCTTATAGAGGCGGATATCTGCCTGAAGAAAGACGTGAAATTGAAAAACGCTTGTTCTCTGGTGAGCTCCTCGGGGTCACATCTACAAACGCCCTGGAGCTCGGTATAGATATCGGCAGCCTCGATGCTGCAATACTAACCGGGTACCCCGGAACTGTGGCAAGCACGTGGCAGCAAGCAGGACGTGCCGGGCGAGGCAGGGACGAATCCCTTGTGATTCTGATAGGTCAGAGCACTCCCATAGACCAGTATCTCATGAACCACCCTGAATACTTCTTCGAGCGGACTACAGAGAACGCGGTAATCGATCCTTTGAACCCCTACGTCCTTGCGAAACACTTGAGGTGTGCTGCGTTTGAGCTTCCCATCACCGTGAACGATCTGGAAAGGTTCGGCGAGTGGATGCCGGCCATCCTAGAGATCTTCGAGGAGCGGAGGGAGATCACGCGTCGAGGGAATCAGTGGTTCTGGACGACTTCAGGATATCCGTCAAACGATGTAAAGCTCCGCAGCGTATCCGATAATACCTATACAATTATCGACACTACCGAGCTGCCTGTAGGATATGATAAGGCTCACGAAGACTTATCCAAGAATCGTGTTATCGGTACAATGGACGAACTCTCCGCTTTTGAACAGATCCATCCGGAAGCGATTTACCTACACGACGGCGAGACGTATTTCGTTTCCGACCTCCAGATAGACAAGAAAGTTGCATACGTGGAAAAAGCGGACGTAGACTATTTCACGCAATCAATATCGGAAACCCGGGTTAAGATTGAGAGCGAAGAGGAGAAGAGGAAACTTAATGAGGCTAATGCCGTCTTTGGAGACGTTACAGTGACATCCCTTGTCTTCATGTTCAAAAAGATAAAGTTCCACTCAAGGGACAGCATAGGATTCGGCAAGATCAACCTTCCTCCTCAGGTCATGGATACGGCAGCTCTCTGGCTGATTCCACCTCTTTCCGACTTGAACCTGGTAAGAAAGTGGGGGCGGGATCCTTCCGAAGGGTTATACGGAATCGGGAATGTCATCACTGAAGTTGTGCCGCTTTTTGCAATGTGTGACCCGAGGGACATAGGTGCAGTGGTGGATTCCATGAATACAGGGTCGCCTACATTGTTTGTCTACGACAGATATCCGGGAGGCATAGGATTTGCCGAGAAGACTTACAGGGTGCTTGAGGATGTTCTGGAGGCATGCTTGCAGCTAGTGCTGGCTTGCGAGTGTGAAGACGGTTGTCCATCTTGCGTAGGAGCGCCGGTGCCTCCTTTCGTCCAGAATGATCCGGATCTTTCCCCGAGAGGGCGCATCCCGGATAAGGAGGCTGCCCTTATCCTTCTCCACAGCTTGCTCGGGAAAGAACCATACATTCCAAAGCCTGTGAAAGTGCCGCGTTATCCGTCGGCATCTGATAGCGATGGCGGCAAATCCCATGGCTATGATGCTTTCTGCCAAGAGGCCTCAGATGAGGTTGTCAAGCTGCCTGTAAAACGCTTGCCTGAAAGCGTCGAAGCAAGGATCAGGCGTCAACTGGCGCGTCTTTCAAAGAAATAAAACTCCAATCGAATGAGGCGATCTGCTTATGACATACAGCAACGTGGAAAGAGTCATTCTGCTGATCTTAGACAGTGTTGGAATCGGCGAAGCGCCTGATGCTCATCTTTACGGGGATGAAGGCAGTGATACCCTGCGTAATACTGCAAAAGCTGCAGGAGGCTTAAGAGCGCCGTACCTTGGCAAGCTGGGTCTTGGGAACCTGGCAGCTGCTTTTGGAGAGCCTCTTCTTGGAGTCGAGCCGACTCCTCGGCCTATGGCGGCTTACGGCAGGATGGCTCCGAAATCGCCGGGGAAGGACACAACCACAGGCCACTGGGAGATCGCAGGGCTTGTCTTGGACAGGCCTTTCCCAGTCTACCCCAACGGATTTCCACCGGAAATAATCGAAAGGTTCGAAGAGGCAATCGGAACGAAGATCCTTGGCAACAAGCCTGCTTCAGGTACTGCAATCATCAACGAGCTCGGTGAAGAACACATGAGGACAGGTTACCCCATAGTGTATACCTCCGCTGACAGCGTCTTTCAGATTGCATCCCATGAAGAGATAATCCCTGTTCCCAGGCTCTATGAGATGTGTACAATTGCCAGGGAGATTCTAACCGGCGAACACGGTGTAGGACGAGTGATTGCCCGTCCTTTCATAGGTGTTAAAGGGGCTTTCAAGAGAACCGAGCGTCGCAAAGATTTCTCCATAAAGCCTTTCCGCAAGACCCTTCTGGATTACGTGAAGGAAGCAGGCATGGATGTGATCGCGATAGGCAAGATCGAGGACATATTCGCGTTCCAGGGGTTAACCCACTCGGATCACACAGGCAACAACCCAGCCACAATGAAATCCGTTGCCGGATTTGTGAAAGAAGCCGGCAGGGGACTGATAATTGCTAACTTCATTTGCTTCGATATGCGCTTCGGCCATAGGAATGATCCCCACGGGTATGCCCGTGCTTTAGAGGAATTTGACCAATGGCTAAAAGGCCTCGAAGTGAGCTTAAAAGATGGGGATGTTGTAGTGATAACAGCGGATCACGGTTGCGATCCCACTACCCCCAGCACTGACCATTCCAGGGAGTACGTCCCGCTTATTGTGTATGGCAGGCCTGTAAAACAAGGAGTCTTTCTCGGAACGCGCGGTTCTTTTGCGGATCTCGGTTCTACAGTTGCGGATTTACTGGAGATCCCTGCGGACCTTGCCGGGATGAGCTTCAAGAATGAGATATTAAGGAGATAGATCAAAATCCTTGAAAAGCTAGAAAAGTTACGCACCAAACCAAAGAGGCTTGACATAGGATAATCACCGAAAGCCTCTTTTTTGTTCCCGGAAGGCAGCTGCTTCAATAATAAACTATGAAAACAAAAGGTGGGCTTTGTGTGCTAAGAAAATGCCCTAAATGCGGTAAGGAGGAAGGCAGGGAGTATACCATAGGAATCACGGTGAGCCGGCAAGGCTTGCTCTATACCTACTGGATGGAATGCGAAGCGTGCAGAAACAAATGGCAGGCAGTGCGGATTAAGAAATCTTAGAGGTACACTAGAGCGGAGGAGCCGGGATGTTCCCGCTCCCCCGCGATTTTTGCTTTAAGCACAAGAAACGTAATCTCACCGAGGCCTATTCTGAAAACTCCTCATAACACACGATTTCTTCCAATGGCTTGCGCTCTTTCGGCTGGGGTGAATCCGCAGCATAACCTAAAGGCATCACAGTTACGACTTTATACTTATCCGGGATCCCCAGAACCCTCTTTACCCCTTCTGGCTGGAATGATCCTGTCCAGCAAGTGCCCAGGCCTTCATCCCAGGCTGCGAGAATAATGTGCGTTAATGCAATCGAAAGGTCAACAGTGTAAGTAGGCAGTCCGCAAGTCATAACCCGCTCAGGATCAAGTGCTACAGCTACTATGAGCACAGGCGCTTCTGCTACGAATTCCTGGGACCCGGCTGCCTCGGCGAGTTTCCGCCTTTTCTCAGGATCCCGTACGACCACGAACTTCCACTGTTGCCTGTTGCGAGCCGAAGGAGCAAGCCTGGCTGCTTCAAGGATTCTTGCCAGTGCATCCTCAGGCACCGGCTGATCCTTGTACGCTCTCACGCTTCTACGTTCTCTGATTATGTCTATGAGTCTCACTGATATTTCGCCTCTTCCTAAACGTGATGTTAAGAAGCCTGCTTAATCAGGCAGACCTAACCGGGCAGGCTGCAAGGTGCCGCTAGCCCGGTGATGTGTCATAAGTGCCTTGCAGGGATTAGTAGTTTTCACAAAGGGGCTGGTAGTGAGCTCTTGGATGTTTGCAAGCAGGGCATTCTTCCGGCGCTTCAGTTCCGAAATGCACGTATCCGCAGTTGCGGCAGTGCCACTTAATCGGTTTGTCTCTGCGGAAGGTTGTGCCGTCCTGAAGCCTTGCCAACAGGGCCTTGAACCGCTTTTCGTGTTCTTCTTCGACTTCTGCTACCTCTTCAAAAGCGTACCCTATGTCGTCAAAGCCTTCTTCCCGTGCGATTTCGGCGAATTCCTTGTACATTGTGCTCCATTCATAGTTTTCGCCTTTGATTGCATCTTCAAGGTTAGCGGCAGTATCCGAGATCATGCCGAGAGCCGCCGCCCACAGCTTTGCGTGCTCTTTCTCATTGTCTGCTGTCTCAAGGAATATGGCAGCGATCTGTTCATAACCTTCTTTGCGCGCTACAGACGCAAAGTATGTATACTTGTTCCGAACCTCAGATTCACCTGCGAAAGCAGCTTTTAGATTGGCTTCAGTTCTCGTTCCCTTAAGTTCCATTCCCATTCCTCCATTTCGTCTGTATTTTTCTCCAAATTAGCATTTACCTGATACCTCTAACATATTATGTCACCTATCGGCTTTATCATCAAGTTTGCGCCGATAACGCTGACAACCCGTTGCTAACAAAGACTCTCCGGTGAACTGTACATATGAAAGGTTCTCCGCATAGATGGAGAATCCTTCTAAGAGGCCGGGGGTTCCGGAAGATGCGCAGGATAACATGGAGGTAATGAGGGTAGATACCAAGAGCGAAGTCAAATGAAAGAAATATAAGTTGCTTACATAGTATTATATGTTATTATTGGATCGGGATCCCTCTCTCCTCAGGGTTACATGCGGTACAGACTATGATCTGAAAGAAATCCGTGGGTACAAACGTTACGAACAGAGTCCCATGGCAAGCCGCAAGGTTTGGATTTAAACGAGAGGCAAAATATATTACTGGGGGGATATCAATGAAAAGGATAAGACTTGAAGAACTCCCGTTGATGACGTCGCCAAGAGGCCCGAAGGTCCGAAAAGTGTATTCCAGCGATGATGTTGCAGTTGCTAACGTGGTTCTCGAACCCGGCCAGGTGTTGCCGTCTCACAAGACCCCTGTTGATGTGCTGTTCTACGTCCACTCAGGTTCAGGTTATGTCGTTATCGGTGATGAGAGAATTGAAGCTGCTGCCGGAGATATCGTTCCCAGCCCGAAGATGATGCCTCACGGTCTAATAGCGAACGACGACAGCGGATTTAGCGTCCTTGTAATAAAGACGCCTAATCCTGATGCCCGGAAGTGTTGTGGGGACGCTCCGAAGTGCTGCAATTAGTGCTGCACCTTTAACGAGGTGGGGTCTGGCTTATGGAACTCGATCTTCTTATCGAAAAGGCTAAAGCAGAGCTTATGGGGTCCAAGGATTCTGAGCCGGTAAAGCATTCCTGTAAGCTGCAGGGCCACGACGATTCGCAGTCTTCCGACGCATCGCAGGCACTTGCCGGCTGCGGTTCGCGGGATATAGCGCGGTTCATTGACCATACCTTGCTTAAGCCTGATGCTACCTGTGAGCAGATAGCCAAACTCTGTGAGGAAGCAAAAGAATACCGCTTCGCTTCGGTCTGCGTGAACCCGGCAAATGTAAGCTTAGCCTCGAGCCTTCTCAGAGGCACACAGGTGAGGGTCTGCACGGTAGTAGGGTTTCCCCTGGGGGCGAATACCTCTTTGACTAAGGCAGTTGAAACCAGAGACGCGATTGCAAATGGCGCAACTGAAATAGATATGGTTATTAATGTCGGTGCTCTGAAATCAGGTGACTACGACCTCGTAAAGAGAGATATCGAGGCTGTAGTGGACGCAGCTTGCGGTAAAGCTTTAGTCAAAGTGATCCTGGAAACTGCCGTCCTTACAGACGAAGAGAAGGTAAAAGGCTGCCTCCTGGCAAAACTGGCCGGAGCTGACTTTGTAAAGACGTCCACCGGCTTCGGGCCGGGGGGAGCTACCACTCCAGATGTCAGGCTCATGCGAAAGGTAGTCGGCACGGAGATGGGTGTAAAGGCGGCAGGAGGAATTAGAGACTACGAATCTACCCGTCAAATGTTAGAAGCCGGAGCAAATAGGATCGGTGCAAGTGCAGGTGTCAAGATTGTGAAGGAAGCCTGCGAACACGAAACAAGGTAGAGGTCAATATGTGCGGAAGCAGGGAGAATAGTTTTCCCTGCTTCCTATCTTCATCGACCAACCGGGCTTTCGCAAAGCGTCCGTTGAAACGATTTCGCTTGCGGGTTGGCCGAGGCCAGATCGCTGCCGCATTTTATCGGCAGCTCGAGTCTATTATAACCGCATCTCGTTTTTGTATTCATAGGCGCTCTAGGCGTTTGATTGGGCTTCAATGTTGAAACCATCCGGAACGGAACAGTTCTTTTCTCTGCTTACAACTCCTTCGGTGATTAGATCTTTCTTGACTACGAAGACATCTCTGCATTACCCGGCAAGACTTACTACTATGCTAGAATTACGCCATGTGATGGGCATATGGCTTGGGGCAGCCCGGTCTCGAAGGACGGGGAGCCGTAGTATCCTGTGGAGCAACGGACCTGTTATCGTGTATAATAATACAAGTGTAGTCTACTGGCTGTGGGGCGATCTTGGCAAATCGCGTAGTAATAGGTTGTCTCCAGTTAGTTTTGTACCTTTTGCCGGAGGCTAGGTGCTGTTTCAGAGGTGAGAGGCGGGAGACGTGCAAATCGGGAAGGGTGTATCGTCGGTGAACATACGTTTTTTTTGGGAGCTTTTTTTGTCGTTTTTTAAGATAGGCGCTTTCACTTTTGGAGGCGGCCATGCCATGGTGCCTCTTATCCAGAAAGAGGTTGTAGATGCAAAAGGATGGATTAAGGCAGAGGACTTCATAGACATCCTGGCTTTGGCGCAAACTGCTCCCGGCCCTGTAGCTGCTAATACATCAGTTTTTGTAGGATATAAACTTGCAGGTATCCCAGGCGCCATCTGGGCTTTGCTAGGGACGATACTCCCGTCTTACATGGTGATTCTTGTTATTGCCATCTATTTTGTAAGGATTACTGATTCTGCCGTAGTAAATGCGGCTTTCTCCGGGATTAGGCCTGCAGTGGTTGCCCTCATAGCAAGTGCAGCCATTAATATCGGCAGGATGGCTCTGTGCGATCTGAAGGGGGTAGGTATCAGTATCCTCGCTTTTATTGCTATCGCAGTTGCAGGAATACATCCGATACCGGTGATTTTGGGCAGTGCTGTGCTGGGTTATGTGTTTTTCAGGGAAGACGAAACCTCTACTCTCAGCAATGAGATTGACTGCGAGCAACAGGACTTAAGTAAGGACTGACTAAACGATGACAAGCATGTTATTCAAGCTATTATTCACTTTTTCTAAAATCGGGCTTTTTACGTTCGGCGGCGGATATGCCATGATCCCTCTTTTGGAAAGAGAGGTTGTACAGGGGAACAAATGGCTGTCAATGAAGGAGTTTGTAGATATTATCGCCATTGCGGAAGTGACCCCCGGTCCTGTTGCCGTCAACTCAGCCACTTATGTGGGGTACAGAATGGCCGGGGTGTTGGGAGCAGCCTTTTCTACGATAGGCGTAGTCCTGCCTTCATTTGTGATCGTCATTTCTTTGGCTTCCCTGTTTCTACGATATAAAGATACCCCGTCTGTGAAGGCAATGTCTGGAGGCCTTAGGGCTGCAGTCACTGCAATGATAGCCAGCGCAACCTTTTCAACGGCCAAAGCATGCCTTGGTGATGTGCAGGATGTAGTGATTCTGGGACTGGTGCTGTTTGCAATACTAAAGATGAAAATCCATCCGATAATTTGCATTTTTGTGGCGGCATTGCTTGGAATTGCCTTGTGGGGAGGAATGATGCTGATCCCCGGCTTGTAGCTCTGTCACATATGCTGACGCATTATGGGGAAACATAAAGAGCAGCAAGCGAATAAGGAGGGGACTTTCAATGCCGGCCAGGAAGAAAAGACCTGCTAAAGCTAAGGCTAAACGCCCACTGGATTCGCTGAAATACGAAGTTGCCAGGGAACTTAACCTTCCAAAAGAAGTCTTTGAGAAGGGTGACTGGGGGAACTTGTCTTCCAGAGAGTGTGGAGCAGTAGGCGGTCAAATGGTCAAAAAAATGATAGAAGCTGCTCGAAAAACCCTTGCTGCGGAAGTGGCAGCTCAAGCCTTGGAAGGGTTTCGACAAGGTTTAGGGCTCCCTTTAGACGATGACCTCAAGGCGCCTCCTGAATCATAGAGTAATAATCGGTAGATCTCTACCTGATCGGTAGAGATCTGCCTGGTAATGTCTTTTGAATTGTAAAGCATCCAATTGCAGGGCACAGAACCTTAAGTCTGTGTCCTGTTGCATTATAGATACTCTTTCATTCCAGATAGGTGCCGGTTTATTATGGGTGCCGGTTCATTCTGGATACCTTTTGATTATTGATACTCTCTCATTATATGTACTCTCTCACTATAGGTGCTCTCTCATTGTCGGTGCCTTCTCGCTACAGGCACGCTCTCATTGGTCAGCATTCAAAACAACGGCAAATTCCTAAAGAGTAGGATTGATGATCTGTTAGATAATATTTACAAATCCGATAAAAGCGTTTAGGGGGCCTGGCTCGGCTATTCAGGTATGATCTTAGGCAATCGACGGCAAATAAAGAAGACCAGATATACTAATTATGACCGATACGCTCCATAGGTTTCCTAGCATACGTCCATCTATTTGTGTGACACTATAACCAGAAAAGCGTGGAGGGTGGTGAAATGTAATGGCACGCGGCTCACGCAGAAGGAATCGCCCGGTTGTCCCTGAAGCCCTTGCGGCGCTCGATAGGTTTAAGTACGAGATTGCAAACGAACTGAACCTGCCTAGCAATGTCATAAACACGGGATACTGGGGCAATTTGCCTTCAGCTCAGTGTGGTGCAGTCGGCGGACAGATGGTTCGCAGGATGATAGAGGCTGCCCAGCGGTCGCTGATAGAGGGTACAATGGCCGGAGTCAAGGCAGGCTTCCAGGCCGGCCTCACTCAGCAAAGCGGCACCCAGCCCTTCGCTCAGACCGGCTACGGAGCGGGGCAGACAAGCTATAAGCAACCCATCCAGCCTGTATAAACCATAAATATACGAGGCAGTGAAGCATAAGGAGCAGGCCGTCTGAAAAGACGGCCTGTAATTGTACGATGCAGGTCTTTGTTTGATACGGATTGTCAAAGCATCTTAGAAGCTGACTTCAGGAGTGTAACACGTTCTTTTTGATGCAGTTAAGCCCTTTTTGATAGAGTCGGGTTCGTGTTTAGCTTATAGGTCCGTATTTAGATCTTAACAATAATAGAACTGGAATCCAATAAGTCCGGGCCCGACATGGGTGCCGATTATCGGCCCTATTTCTACCGGTTGTGTTTTTATGCCGGGGAATTGCTCTTCAAGCGATTTTGCCACTTCTTCGGCTTTGTCCGGGTTGTCTGCGTACGCTATGGCAATGTTCGTCGGAAGCCTGTCTCCGCCTCCTTCGGCTATCATGAGGTCAGTGATCCTCTTCAAAGCGCGTTTTTCGGTCCGCACCTGTTCAAGCGCTTCAATCCGTCCGTCAATGAAGTGAAGGATGGGTTTGATCTGCAAGAGGGACCCTATTACCGTTTTGGCGCCTGAGAGACGGCCTCCTTTGTGGAGATACATAAGGTCGTTGACGACAAAAAGGGCTCTCATGGAACCTATCATCTGTTCAATGCGCTTTAGGATTTCTTCCTTATTCGCGCCTGCCTCAGCCAAAGCCACGGATTCTTTCACAATAAACCCAAGGGCAGGCCCGGTTTGCTTTGAGTCGATGACGACTATGTCAGCATCTTTGTCTTCTATCATTTTGGTTGCGGTGAGAGCAGAGTTTACAGTTCCGCTGATACCGCCTGAAATGTGAATGGAGATGATGGTCTTGGCGCCTTCTTCCACGAGGCGCTTGTAAGTCTCAAGGAAGTCGCCTGATGACGGCTGTGACGTGGTGGGCAACTCTTGGACCTTTCTTAACCTGGCATAGAACTCACGATTGGTTATTTCAACACTTTCTTTGTAAACCTCAGATTCTATGTTCACAAGCAAAGGCACAACGGCCACCTTATGGTCTTTAAGCCAGTCATCGGGCAAAGCGGCTGTGCTGTCGGTTACGATTCTAATGGAGCTCATAATGTACCCTCCTTTTGCCCAAAATTCCATTAATTTGCATGTATATGTATTCTCATGGGCACCAAATATTCTTCGTTATCTTATCCGCAAATCCTTTACCTAAATCTGTCGTTCCTTTTTGAGTAAATAGTGGAATCTGCCTGGGGATTCTTTGTGAACAAGGCCGCAGGAACGGCTTTAATTGCCCTGCTCGCTTTTGACTGCTCTGCTCTGGGAGTAGGAGTTCTTGAGGAATCTCGAGTCGTAGAAACCTTTGATAAGGGTAACAATAGAAGTGTAGCTATAGAGCGTCGCAAAAGATCGGTACGGTAGATGCGAAGAGGTACGAGTATGTGTGAAGGAGGACTGTCATGAAAAAGAGTGAATGCGGAAAGGCCCGTGAATGCGGAAATACCCCGGAAATGCCTGATAATGCGGAACCAAGCGTAAAGTGTAAGCAATGCGGAGGCATGATTAGCGTCAGTGATATGTCGCTGGAAGGAACGGAATGCTGTCCGGTTTGCGGGTCACAGGTAAGCTCGTGGGATACTTTGAAATCTGAAGTGTCAAATGAAGGCTACTAGCGAGATGGCATTTGGGAATAGCATTTAGGATATCTGTTTGCGGATGTCTATTTGCGGATATCTGTTCAGGGATATGTGTCTGAGGATATGTGTCTGAATATATCTGTCTGAGGTTATCTGTTTGTCAGGAGGCTCACATAACGATTCTCAGCAGCCAAAATATCGTGCGGGAATCCCATCCCAGATCCCAGGGCACATGATAACGGTCAGCTGTATGGGAGTTCACCAAAAGGTAGGAGCCTGAATCAGCACCGACGACTACCGCAAAATGTGCGATTTTGCCGTTTTGCTCGTAGGCAATGAGGTCGCCTCTGTCGAGGGCTGCTATTGCTCCCTGGGGATATGCCTCGCTGACATCTATCAAGTCGGAGTAAGTGCCGCGGGCGATCCTCTGAGCCCGCCCGCTTGCCAAAAGGAAGCTCAGCAAGCTGGATGCCTGGGCCCAAGCAGCAGATGCCCCTGCTGCATGGCCGTAGGGGTTATACCTCCAGTTATGGGTCATGGGAAGATTGCCGGCTTCCGAATCGCCTAAGACCTGAGATGCGAAGTTTGTGCAATCGCCTCCGAGACCTGTGTAATTCTTATACGCAGGGTTATACTTGCGATCGTTGCCACAGCCCCATGCCAGTCCGCAGTACTTGTCTGCATAGGCTACCGCGTTCTCCCGGTTGTAGAGGGAGGTAGGTTCCCCTGTTCCGGCTTCAGCTGTGACTGCGCAGAGGTTTTCACATGGGCACTGTGATGAATACTCTACAGCGGGGACGGCTGTAAGTTCCGGGGATAGGAAATCATCTAATAATGAGATATCGGATGATGAAGCATATATCTCAAAAGAAGAACTGAGAGCAGCTGCCAAGCTTATGGAGCTTGCGTCTGAATCTAAGGGATCCAAATACCAATCCCGTCTTACCAGCCATTCCCCGTCTTTGAGTACAAGCTCAAGCCAGTGCTCAGTGCCAATGCCGAAGAAGTCTTCCTCTGCTTCTCGTTGTGACTCTGACTCTGATTCTGATTCTGATTCTGATGTAGGCGCAGATTCATGCTTGTAGCAGATTTTCACGCCTTCATCCATCTGGATCCTGGCGTAAGTCCCGCCAAGTTTGATTGAACTGATTCTGAATTCAACTTCGCTGTCAAGGAGTCTGATGCCGCGTGCAGCACTCCACGCCTGGAGGTATTTGCACCTCCTCATCTCGTGCTCGAAGGCCCACCGCCCGTAAAGGGAATCAAGATCGTAATAGTCCTTTATCGTCTCCACGTCACCTGTGATAAGAGCCTCTGCCCTGGCTGTGAGTATCATGTCAATGCGCATACGGATTATTCTTTCAAGAGACGCAGGGATTCCCGCAACGGGTTGATGAGTGCGATCTTTTACAGCTATCACAATGCCGACGACGATGATTAGGCCAAGTAAAATCCATTTTCCTCTTAGCACGTACATCTCGGTTCCCTTTACTTACTTGTCATCGCTCGGTTAAGGGTGTTTAGAATCAGCCTCGTTTCCTGCGGACGCAGCTCGACTACGCCTAATTCGGCCTTGACTACGAGTTCAAAGGGGATTCCTGTACGTATCGAAACCTCTTTCGCGCTTATGCCCGCTTTTTGCCTGAGTTTCAACAATGTGGTCATTTCGCCTGTCCTCTCCTCACATGGCTTATACTACCAGTATAGTGAGGATGTCCCTTTTTTATGCCGGATTAATAACAGAAAAGTCCAACCTTTTTTGCTTTCAGTAAGCCTAAACATCTAACCTTCAGAAGGGATCTCGGACGCGATTTGTCTAACACGGGTGTCAGCCAGCCTGTCACCGAGCCTCCTTCCTTCAGGATCCGTTATGACTAATACGATTTCAATAATGCCGATGACAGTGGTTACGGCTGCCAACAGAGACCAGCTGGACAAGGTCAGCCACGGGTAAGATACTAATGAAATTATGAATGACACGAGCTGTCCTATTGCCAGAGGCCAGTTTCGCATGGCGGATAGCCGGATATCCATGTCTTGGCCGCCCGGCCCCACGACTTCCAGATTCATAATCTTCTTGCCGATACTCCGATTCTTCCACGCCGAGTCTTTTGACAACTCAAAGATAATGGCATCCTTAAGAAGGATGTACGCACCTCCAATCAGAGACCCAATGCCACGAAAGGGAATAATGCTTGAGAGCACTACTGCTATTAGAGAATCCACAACTGCCGCAATAAATCGCTTGCCCAGATCGGCCTTTCTTTTTGCCAAGAAGACTCACTCCTTTTTTGTCTTAATATTAATAACGCTATTCACACTGGAAGCCACATATCCTTCCACAAACTTCTTATAAGTGCAAAAATTGCGTCAAAAGCGTTCTTGCGTATTAGGGAAAAGAATGGCATGGTCCGTTCGGGTAGATTACGCGAAAGCTAGCAGGTATTTGTGAGCCGGCATTGAATTCATTTTTCTGACAGGTAATGGATTCTATGCGATTGTTGCTTGTAATTGGTCTATATGATAGGTTTGTGCCATTACGAGGAGGCTTGTGTTGAAGCAATGAGACAGTTCATTGACAGGATAATCCGCGGCTTGGATCGGGCAGGTTCAGAATTACGCAATACAGTCACCTGCTTTAACCTGGGAAACCCGACGCATCGCATTGCGGTTTTGGTGGTTTTATTTGTGATAGCCGGAGGGGTTTTATATATAGCGGCGGGACGCGGCGTGGAACAGGATGAGCCTGCAATGGTAGAGGTTGCAGGAGGGCCCGGGGCGGAGGAGGCCTTAATTGAAAAGCCTTCGACGGGAGATGCCACAATAAAAGGGCCTGCGATAGAGGCGCCTGTAGTACAAAGGCCTGCAGTTGAAGGGCCTGCCATAGAGGAGTCGATGGTAGAAGAGCCGGTAATAGAGGGGCCCGCATTAGGAAAGGCTGTGACGGAAAAGCCTGGAATAGAGAAGTCTAAGCTTGAGGAGGCTGGAATAGAAAAGCCTTCAATAAAAGAAGCTGCAACAGAAGGGTCTTTAAGGGAAGAAGCTGCAACAGAGGTGCCTGCAAGAGGAGAGCCTGAAACAAAACACCCTGTACTGGAGGAACCTGCAACACGCGAAGAGTTCCGCGGATTGTGGGTTGTGCGCACCAGTATGCAGTCTCAAGAATCAGTCGAGCACGTGATCGACAAAGCCGCAAAAAGCAATTTCAATGCCATATTAGTCCAGGTAAACGGACGTGGAGAGGCCTATTACGAAAGTGACATCGTGCCCAAGATGCCGGCTGTGCCTGAAGGCTTTGATCCTCTGGCATTCTGTATTGAAAAGGCCCATGCTGCCGGCATAGAGGTCCACGCGTGGATTAACGCCTTTACTGTGGGAGAGTTAGGTCGACGCGATTATCACGAGATGCACATTCTGAGTCGGCATCCTGAGTGGTCGCTGGTAGATCTTAACGAGGTTTCAACGTTTGACTACACCCAGGGAATGGCGAGGGGCGAACTTGTTTCAGTGATGCTTGACCCTGCGATAGAAGGCGTGAAGGAGTACGTCCGCGATGTGTTCCTGGAGGTAGTCACAAAATACGATGTAGACGGCGTCCACTTCGATTACATCAGGTATCCGGGCAAAAGGTATGGATACAGCCAAGAGGCGAGGGATAAGTTTAGAGAGCTTACAGGTTATGATCCTCTTGATCTTGTAAAGAAGCCGGCAGAATTCCAGGGAACAGTCGTAGACGGAGTTGATCTTTTTGACAGTCTCAGCGATAAGTGGAACGAGTTTCGCCGGGATCAAGTGACTGAGGTGGTTCGCAGAGTCTATCAGGATGTTAAGAAGATAAAGCCTGATGTTGCAGTATCTTGCGCTGTTTTCGCCAATGCGGATGAAGCCTATGATTTGAGATTGCAGGACTGGCGAAAGTGGGTTCGAGACGGCATTGTGGACTTTATAGTCCCTATGGCGTATACGCCCGATACCCAGGAGTTCAAAGGCCATATCAAGAAGGCTGTAGAGGCGTCGCCTGGCCGGAGGGCCTTGGCCGGCGTCGGGGTTTACCGCATGCTTGACAATCCCCGGGACTGCATAGAGAAGATCGATGCAGCAAGGGAGCTTGGAACGTCCGGGGTGGTCCTGTTCTCATACGATTCCATCAGGGAAATGGACGACTACTGGGAAGCCCTGGCGCGAGGTCCATTCAGTGACCGTGCCAAGGCCCCGAGGATGATCCGCGAGGCGCTAGACTGATCAGCCGGTATCGTTGTGTTGTTTAGGATTGCCGGTCTAGGATTGGCGGTCTAAGATTGCTGGTATTGCACTCGGGAACGGCGACCCCAGCGGGGGCGCCTTGACAAGACCCGGACGCGTAAGTGCGTGGCCGGATTTTGACACCCCTCGTTGCAATCACCGGCAATCCTGTATTACCGACAAACGAACGAGTATACGGTAGCGCTGTGTCGCAACCAGCAGGATTTTGCCATAAGAAACGGAATACTAAAACAATGTACGGAGTATTAGCCGTTCTATACTAAGCCGCTCGCCGCGAGTCATCAAACGTCCCGGCAAGTTCATTCCAAGGCAATCCGAAAACAAGAAAGACTGCTGCTACACACGACTACCACATCCTGCGAGGTGTAGGTCGTGACCAGGGCCACCACCGGTAGATACGATCCCTTACAACCTTATTTGGAGGATGCCATCCGCAGAGCCGATAGGATGCGGTTTATTGTCTCCTTTGTTATGGAGTCAGGGGTAAAGCTTATTATCCCCCAGCTTAAGATGGCTGTGGATAGAGGAGTCCAAATCCAGCTTTTGACCGGTTTCTATCTGTCTATAACCGAGCCTTCTGCACTGTATTACCTGTATGACCAATTGGGTTCAAGTATTGATATTCGTGCCTACGCGGAGTCCGTAAGAGCGTTTCATCCGAAGTCATACATCTTTGACTATGAGGATGACGCTGAGGTATTTGTCGGTTCGTCCAATCTTTCCCGCTCTGCATTAACCACAGGGGTTGAATGGAATTATCGCTTCCTAAAGAGCGAACATCCCGACGATTACCTGCGGTTTTCCAAAACATTTGATGAGCTGTTTCACTGCTTTTCGCAGCAGGTAACACCGGAAACGCTCAAAGAATATGCTTTGCGATGGAAAAAACCTGCCCTTCTGAGACTGGTCGATGGACCGGTGCCTTTGGAGCCGCCTCCGAGGCCTGAGCCGCGCGGGGCTCAGATAGAAGCCCTCTACTACTTGAAGCAAGCACGTGAAGAAGGAGTGACTAAGGGACTTGTAGTGGCCGCGACCGGTGTAGGCAAAACTCACCTGGCAGCATTTGATGCCTTACCGTTTAACCGGGTGCTTTTCCTGGCACACCGTGACGAAATAGTGAGGCAGGCACATGATGTTTTCTATCAGTTAAGGCCCGAGTCTCGCCTGGGTTTCTATACGGGGACACAAAAAGACGAAGGGGCGGATGTCTACTTCAGTACCGTACAGACACTCAGCAAGAGTGAGCATTTAGAGGCTTTCCCCAGAGACTATTTCGACTACATAGTGATAGACGAATTCCATCATGCAGCTGCTGAAAGCTATCGAAGAGTACTGGATTATTTTGAGCCGGATTTCCTCCTGGGCTTGACTGCTACACCTTTTCGCATGGATAACCAGGACATCTTCGCCCTTTGCGATGATAATGTCATCTATGAGATTTCACTGAAACAATCGATTGAAAGAGATTTGCTGGTGCCGTTTAAGTATTACGCCATCTATGATCCTACCGATTACGACCGAATAGAAACGGCAAACGGACGCTATGTAGTTGAAAACCTTGAACGGCAGTTATCCTACGAGGAAAGAGCGAATCTGATCCTTGAACAGTACTTGCGATTTGCAGGCGAACGTACTCTGGGGTTTTGCGTATCCATCAAGCACGCTGAGTACATGGCAGAGTACTTCAGTGCTAACGGGGTGGAGGCGGCTGCCGTTCACAGCGGTTCACAGAGAAACGGATATGTAGCGGATAGGATTGAAGCGGTAGAAGCCCTTGAACGAGGCGAGATAAGGGTTATCTTCGCAGTAGACATATTCAACGAAGGTGTTGACATTCCTTCCCTCGACACAATCATGTTTCTCAGGCCCACTGAGTCGTACGTGGTATTCCTCCAGCAGCTCGGAAGAGGTCTTCGCAAGTATCCGGGTAAAGAGTATCTCACTGTAATAGACTTTATCGGCAACTACAAAAGAGCGCATTACATACCTCTTCTTTTAGCAGGCGAGAACCCGTTGACTGCCGAGTCTTCCAGGTTGCCTCGAGTAGAAGACTGCGAATTCCCTGAAGGCTGTGTGGTCAACTTCGACCTTCGCATCATCGACCTGTTTGAAGAACTTGCTGCACGTGATCCGCTACCCGTGAGGATGAAGGATACATACCTTCGGATTAAGCAATCTCTCGGCAGAAGACCGACAAGGCTGGATATATACAAAGGTAGCGATATACCCATCAGAGAATACTTAAGAGAAGGGTGGCTTAGGTTCTTGGAGTCTGTGGGAGATCTTGAGCCTGAAGAAGAAAGCTGGCTTGGCACTCCGGCAGAGGACTTTCTTATTGAGGTTGAGCGGACCCACTTCACCAAGGCTTACAAGATACCCACGATCAAAACCTTCCTACGTGAAGGCACTATTGTGCCAAAAGTCAGGCTACAGGAGATTGCCGGTGAAATGATGGCATTTTACAGGGATAACCCTGTTCACCAGAAAGACTTGAGGGATGGTAGCAACAAGAACTGGAGAGAGTGGGGAATAAAGGAGTTTGCCAGATTGGCAAAGGTAAACCCCGTGCGTTATCTGTCCAAGGGGCGGTTCTTCCATTATGATGAGGTAAATAAGGTTATGTACCTGAACCCGGAAGTTGAACCGTTCCTGTCTCCGCAACTTGCAGCCCATGTAGAAGATATTCTGGAGTTCCGCAGGATTGACTATTTTCGACGCAGGTTTAAAGACTAACGTGAAAAGGATGAGGCCGATGCCTGAATGTGTATTTTGTAATGTTCCGAAGGATGAAATCATAGCTGAAAACGAACTGGCTCTAGCTTTCTTTGACAGGTATCCTGTCAATCAAGGCCATACCCTCATAGTAACTAAACGGCATGTAGAAACGTATTTTGATGCCACGCTGGAGGAGAAGGACGCCATTACCCGCCTGCTAATCGATGTGAAGAAAAAGCTTGCCGAAGAATTTCATCCTGACGGCTACAACATAGGGGTCAACGTAGGAGCAGCCGGTGGGCAGACAGTATTTCACCTGCACGTTCATGTGATTCCGCGGTATCGCGGCGATGTGCCGGATCCACGAGGCGGCATCCGCCGCATCAAGAAGCCTCTGGTTCCCTATGCTGCGGAGGGGGAAGCATAATAATGAAGGAAGGATAAATATGTCATGAGAAGAAGACTAAAGTAGATTGGAGTATTTGAAAGCTATGGCGAAAAACGATTCATAGGCCCAGTCTATCCCAACTGTATGCTGCTATTCTGGAATATTCCATGTTGATTTTGGGGCTTATGTGGTATAGGCGAGGTGTCCCGAATAGCCTTCTACTATGCACATACCAACGGTACCGACAAAGCCCATTGGCAGTTACTAAAAGATCATCTCTTATCCGTAGCCGAGCTGGCCAGGCGATTCGCTTCAGCGTTTGGTGCAGGTAGCTATGGATACAGTGCCGGTCTTCTTCATGATCTGGGAAAATTCTCTAAGGAGTTCCAACAACGTTTGAATGGGGCCCCTCTTAAAGTGGATCACTCCACTGCAGGAGCTCAGCAAGGGATTACACTCTATGGACAAGCTATTGGCAGAGTTCTTGCGTATATTGTGGCAGGGCATCATGCCGGTATTCCTGATTACGGCAGCATAGAGGATGAGTCATCTCTCGCTGCACGCCTTAGGCGCAAAGTACACGATTACAGTGCCTATCTAGAGGCCAACCTGCCGTATCCTCAGAAGAATGCTATGTGGCTACCTGTATCTTGTTTAGAGGGACAGCAAGGTTTTAGTATTCAGTTTTTTATTCGGATGCTCTATTCTTGCCTTGTTGATGCTGACTTTCTGGATACGGAACGCGCGATGAATCTTGAGAAAGCAGATATTCGGGGCAGTGAGTATCCGAGTATTTCCGAGTTAAGAGAGCGTCTTGATCAGTATCTGGCGAAGCTCCTTTCATCAGTTGAGGACACGCCGGTAAACCGTTATCGCAGTGATATTCTCAAGGCCTGCATAGATAAGGCAAGACTTGAACCGGGACTCTTCAGCCTGACTGTTCCTACAGGCGGAGGCAAGACTCTATCATCGCTGGCGTTTGCATTGAGGCATGCTTCTTTCTACGGATTGGATCGTGTCATATACGTAATCCCATTTACCAGCATAATTGAGCAAAACGCCAAGGTGTTTCGTGGGGCTTTAGGTGATGAAGGTGTCTTGGAGCATCATAGCAACTTCGAATTCCCTGATGAAGACAGGGAGGACTGGAATGAGGATATGGCTAGATTACGCCTTTCTACAGAAAACTGGGATGCTCCAATCATTGTCACTACCAATGTGCAATTCTTCGAATCCCTGTTTGCAAACCGCAGCTCTCGATGCCGTAAACTACACAACATAGCACGCAGTGTCATCATTCTGGATGAAGCTCAGATGCTCCCCACTGATTATCTAAAACCCTGTCTTGCAGCAATACGAGAACTCACCGAAAACTACGGCTCAACTGTTGTGTTATGCACAGCCACTCAGCCGGCATTAGGGGGCGTGATGCCTGAGACTATCCAGATCCGCGAGATAGCTCCTGATCCTCCACGCCTATATGAGGCCTTTCGTAGAGTGACTGTGACGCAACTTGGACCGGTGGATGACGACACTCTCATTTCGGAGCTTAAAAAGCATCGACAAGTTCTTTGCATAGTCAATTCTAAATCTCACGCCCGTCAGCTTTACAGGCTTATTGAGGACAGACCGGGCGCGTTTCATCTCAGCGCCTACATGTGTCCCAAGCATCGCAGAGAGGTCTTGGAGAATATTCGATATGCTCTCCGGATGGGCAATGAATGCATAGTTGTTTCAACTCAGCTCGTCGAAGCCGGTGTTGATTTAGATTTTCCTGTAGTTTTTCGGGCAGTGGCCGGACTTGATTCTATTGCTCAAGCGGCAGGCAGGTGTAACAGAGAAGGTAAGTTGCCCATGGGATATGTCTATGTATTCGAGCCTGTAGGCCACAAGCTGCTAGGCTGGTTTCAGCGGACTGCTTCTGTTACGGGAATGGTTCTAAGGAACACTACCGATGATCCGCTGGGTCTACAGACAGTCAAAAGGTATTTTCATAGACTGTACGATATTGAGAGAGACAAGCTCGATAAGGAAGGCATTATGGATGCAGTGGAAGAGGAACGAAAAGCATTAAGCTTTCCTTTTGCCGACATCGCAGCCAGATTTCGCATTATTGATTCCAATACAGTTTCAGTTGTGATTCCGTGGGACGAGAAAGCACGTGACTTGATAGAAGAGGCGGCCTACCGGCCGTCCTGCCGATTGTTCCGACAACTCCAATCCTACGTTGTGCAGATATATCCGAATGAGTTTGTCCACCTTGAGCAAAGCGGCAAGATACGTACGATCGGGGGTGATAAGGGAGCAGTTCACTTTCTTGCTGACGATTCCTGCTATACAGATGTGGGTCTTGAGGTTCCCAAGGCCGTTGAGGCCCTGGGAGAGGTGTGGTTCGTATAGTGCAGTTTATCATGGAAGGAATGGAGGGGAGGGAAAGATGGGATACGGAGTCGCCATCCATGTCTGGGGTGATTATGCGTGTTTCACACGACCTGAGATGAAGGTTGAGCGGGTCAGCTATGACGTCATGACGCCTTCAGCCGCGCGCGGAGTTCTTGAAGCCATTCATTGGAAGCCGGCTATCCGCTGGGTTGTTGACAGGATACATGTGTTGAATGAGATACGTTTTGATAACATCCGGCGAAATGAAGTGTCGAGCAAGATCCCGAAGACAAAAGTACTACAAGCAATGAAGGGAAAGACAACAGATTTGTATCAAGATGTATCTGACCGTAACGAGCGAGAGCAGAGAGCTTCACTAGTACTGAGAGATGTGGCATATGTGACCGAAGCGCATTTCGAGATGACTGACCAGATAGGACCCAGCGATACTCCTGAAAAGCACTACAACATGATTGTACGTCGCGCGAGGCAAGGGCAGTGCTATCACCGCCCGTATCTTGGATGCAGAGAATTTCCGGCACATTTTAGTTTAGTCGAAGGCCTGATTCCAGAGTCTTTCTATAAAGGAACAGGCGAACTAGATCTTGGCTGGATGTTGTTGGACATCGACTACGAGGACGGTATGACGCCGCGTTTCTTCCGAGCCGTGATGCGCGACGGCATTATTGACGTTCCAAGGATGCCTGAAGGAGGTGGAACGTCTTGATACTTCAAGCATTGTACCAGCTATATGAGCGCTTATTGGCCGAGCCTGGTTCAGGTATTTCGCCGCCAGGCTATAGTAGAGCGTCTGTGTCGTTCGCTCTTAACCTGTCTCGAACCGGTGAACTCCTTGACTTAGTTGATTTGCGGGAGACTGCCGGGGGGCGGAGCAAACGACTTCTTCCCAGAGATATGGACGTGCCTAGGCAGGTGGTACGGAGTAGCGGGATTAGAGCAAACTTCATGTGCGATAATAGCAGTTATCTTCTTGGAGTGGAGAAGAAAAAGAACAAGCCTGTAGAAATCACGGAGGATAAGTTCAATGAAATGAAGCTCTTGCATGAAAGCATCCTGGAAGGCATAGATGATCCAGGTGCAATGGCCGTTCTTAGTTTCGCATCCACTTGGAACCCGAAGCAAGCAGAAGAACACCCCGTGTTGTCGCCTTTATGGGATGAACTGATGAGTGGGGGAAACATAGTTTTTAAACTCGACGGTACTGATGGATTTATCCACCAAAGGCCTGCGATTCGCAAGGCGTGGGAACGCAGAATGACCGAAGAATCACATGAGAACATCGGCCAGTGTCTTGTAACAGGAGAACACTCTTCTATCCCCCTTATCCATGACAGAATTAAGGGAGTTACCGGTGCCCAATCAACGGGAGCTGCGCTGGTTTCGTTCAATAAAGCTGCATTCGAGTCTTATGGAAAGAGGCAAAACACTAACGCTCCGGTTGGTGAGGAAGCTGCTTTTGGCTATGTAACTACCTTGAACTACGTGCTTAGAAGCGATCGTCATCGCCTACGTATCGGAGATACAACCACAGTGTTTTGGGCTGAGAAGCCCGCCCATTTAGAAGAAGACATTCTAGCTGAATTGCTTGATCCTACAACTCCTGTGCAGACGCCCAATGGAACAGACAGTCCGGCCAAGGACGATAAGGTAGGATTCCGACGCGATCTTCAAGCTACGAGGATGGTTAGAGATGCTCTTGCACAAATGGCCCAGGGTAAACCTTTAGCAGAAAGCATAGTCGATGTGGATAAGGACGTACGGTTTTACATACTTGGCCTTGCACCGAACAGATCCCGTCTCTCGGTGAGATATTGGCACGTTGATACGTTTGGAGACCTGCTCGAGAAGATCGGCCAGCATTATTCCGATATGGCGATCATTCTTCCGCAGTGGGAACCCGGTAGTTTTGCTATATGGAGGATTGTGAACTCAACTGCACCTGTTATTGACGGCAAGCCTGATGGAAAGCAGGCATCTCCGCTCTTGGGTGGAGCACTTACTCGAGCAGTACTCCTGGGTACTCGTTATCCGCAAGGCATGTACACTACGCTTCTTGCAAGAATTCGAGCTGAGCAGGAAGTGCGTCCCATACAGGCTGCAATGATCAAGGCTTGCTTAGTGAGAAATGCTAGGATATCAGGGAATAAAGCAAAGGAGGGAAGTTATACAGTGAGTCTTAATGAAGACTGGAAGAATACTGCTTATCTGTTAGGTAGGCTCTTTGCGATTTTGGAAAAGGCACAACAAGAAGCAGCCTCCGGTGCTAAGCTCAGTACGACTATTCGCAACCGATATTTTGGGGCGGCGTCAGCCACGCCTCGGAGTATATTCCCTGTGTTGTTGAGATTAGCACAGCATCACATAGCTAAGGCTGAGTACGGGGGAATACTGGACAAGCAGATTGAGGCTATCATTGGGCAGCTTGACGGTTTTCCTGCCCATTTGAGCCTCGAAGAACAGGGGAATTTCGTGCTTGGATACTATCATCAACGTCAGGATTTCTATCGGAAAAGAGCACCTGAAACCCAAGAAACAGCGGAGGAGGGTCAATAATGGCCAAGGCTATTGATAAGCGTTATGAGTTTGTGTTGTTTTTCGATGTGGAGAACGGTAATCCCAACGGGGATCCAGACGCAGGCAATATGCCCCGGATTGACCCTGAAACCAGCCATGGATTAGTCACGGATGTGTGCCTAAAGCGCAAGATCCGTAACTACGTTGAATTAACGAGAAGTGGACAAGAAGGCTTCGAGATTTATGTGAAAGAAGGGGTAATTCTTAATAATCAGCATCGCAGGGCGTACGATTATCACCGCATTGAGCCTACACCGAAGAAGCTCGAGGACGCTAGAGTCACCGAGTTTATGTGCAAGCACTTTTATGACATCCGCGCTTTTGGAGCTGTAATGACTACTGAAATAAACTGCGGACAGGTACGGGGTCCTGTGCAACTCAACTTTGCGCGGAGTGTGGACCCTATTGTACACCAGGAGATAACAATAACGCGAGTAGCGGTCACCAGCGAGAGGGATGCTGACAGAAAGGAACGGGAAATGGGTCGAAAGCATATTGTGCCCTACGGCCTATACCGCGCTGAAGGCTATGTCTCCGCCCCTCTGGCTGAACGAACAGAGTTTTCTGTAGGAGACTTGGATTTGCTATGGGAAGCTCTGATAAATATGTTTGACCACGACCGCTCTGCTGCTAGGGGCAAAATGGCGTCACGGAAGCTGTTTGTTTTCGAGCATGAGAGTAGGATAGGAAACGCACCGGCTCATAGGCTATTTGAATTGATCAAAGCGGTGCGACGTGATCCTGCGACTCCTCCAAGACGATTCGACGATTACGAAGTAACAGTTGATGAAGGGGCAATACCCGATAAGGTTAGGTTGATCTCGTTAATATGACAAGCGACTATTCTGGCGACTATTATGACGATAATTATCTACCGTTATCTGGCATACAGCATCTTGCATTCTGCGAACGACAGTGGGCACTTATATTTATCGAGCGTCAATGGGCAGAAAATGTGCGTACCGTTGAAGGCAAAATCATGCATGAACGGGTGCATAATCCAAACCTTATCGATTACGACAGCGAGCACATTGTCGTGAGATCGTATCCGCTGGTATGCCACGGGCTTGGGATTCACGGTCAGGCTGATATGGTGGAGTTCTGGCCTGTCGAGGATGATGGCGCAGGAGGTGTGTCCTTGCCGGGTCGACGTGGCCTATGGAAGCCTAAGCCCGTGGAATACAAGCGTGGCCGGCCAAAACGGGATGATCGCGATAAGGTGCAGTTGTGCGCTCAAGCGCTATGTCTTGAGGAGATGTTGGGAACAAGGATTGCAGCAGGTGATCTCTTTTACGGGGAGACTCGTCGACGTCAACGAGTGATCTTTGATGATGTGTTGCGTAGGAGGGTAGAACAACTCTGTTTACGTATGCACGAGCTATTTCGCACAGGAGTTACTCCTCGTGCTGAACAAGGGAAACATTGTTCGCTTTGCTCGCTTGTTGACCTATGTCTTCCCAAACTTACACTTAAGTCGCGCTCAGTGAAAGCATATGTCCGTAGGCAAGTTAGGTCTAACGTAGATTGATAGAGAGATAGAGTTATACCTAGATAGGTGCACCATTGTTTCCAAGCCAGTTTGATGGCGGGGGGATCTTGTTGCGAAAACTTTTGAACACTCTATTTGTGACAAGCCCAGAGGCATATCTCAGTCGGGACGGTGAGAACGTAGTAGTCTTAGTAAGCGGCGAACCTAGATTCAGAATGCCTGTACATAATCTTGACGGTATTGTGACATTCGGATATACAGGAGCAAGTCCCGGTCTAATGGAGTTATGTGCAAATCGCGGCGTAGCCCTGTCATTTCTTAGTCAAAGTGGTCGTTTTATGGCGCGAGTTACGGGAAGGGTGTCAGGAAACGTCTTGCTCCGAAGGAAACAGTACCGAGTTGCGGACTCTGAGGATGGATCGGCGCGTATTGCTTCATCCTTCGTAGTTGCCAAAATCTCAAACTGCCGTACTGTACTGCAACGCGCTGTGAGAGATCATGAAGCTAATATTTGTGCTGAGGATGTTACTGATGCATCTCAAGTATTGTCTAACCATCTTATGAGCGTTACTGAAGATACACCTCTTGAAATGTTACGTGGTATTGAGGGTGCTGCTGCCAATGTATACTTCAGCGCATTTGACCATCTAATTCTTGCAAACAAGCAAGCCTTCTTTTTCAAAGAGCGAAGCCGTAGACCGCCCAGGGACAACATGAATGCGCTCTTATCGTTTCTGTATACATTGCTCCTCCATGACGTTCAATCTGCATTGGAGGCTGTAGGGCTCGATCCGCAAGTAGGATTTCTGCACCGGGACAGGCCTGGCCGCCCCGGACTAGCTCTGGACATGATGGAAGAACTTCGCCCATTCTTGGCAGACCGTCTGGCTCTCTCTTTGGTTAACCGCAAGCAGGTTTCTCCGTCGGGGTTTTCTATTCTGGAGTCCGGGGCAGTTGTTATGGATGACAAGACGCGAAAGACGGTGATTAGCGCTTGGCAGAAGCGCAAACAAGATAAAATCGCCCACCCTCTTCTGAATGAAAAGATTGATATTGGCTTGATTCCGTATGCACAGGCAATGCTGCTTGCTCGTCATTTGAGAGGGGATCTAGACGGTTATCCACCTTTTTTCTGGAAGTAGAGGTTATGTGAAATGATGGTACTGGTTACTTATGATGTTGATACGACCGATGCTGAAGGTCGGAAGAGGCTCCGGCAAGTGGCAAAGGCTTGTACAAATGTTGGACAAAGAGTTCAGAATTCCGTTTTTGAGTGTTTATTGGATCCAGCCCGATTCGCGTCTTTTAAAGCTACGCTTACTGAATTGATAGATCCTGAAAAAGATAGCCTGAGATTCTACTTTCTTGGCTCAAACTGGAAACGTCGTGTTGAACACATCGGAGCCAAGCCAAGCTATGATCCGGAGGGAGTGTTGATTACTTGATTGCGAACCGCGAACCTCAAGTGATCTTGGTTTTCCAGAGGAATTCGCAAAACAGCTTTAACAGGGCTTTTACACGCTTTTGTTTTATAGCAAGGTTCTGCTGCCTCTCTTTCCAAAGAGGTTCGCGAGATCTGGTGCTTAACCGCACGTAAAACCGCAACTTTTCTTTCCACTGTCGCACCCCGTGCGGGTGCGTGGGTTGAAACTGGTAGACTGTCTTTGTGTTGTTCGACCCATGTCGTCGCACCCCGTGCGGGTGCGTGGGTTGAAACATGCTTGAGCGCGGATGGATCGGCTGTCCCATCCTGTCGCACCCCGTGCGGGTGCGTGGGTTGAAACCTGACTGCGTTGCGGGAGGCAT